>Ga0310695_10000280_pt1 | contig 137059 bp, 116 predicted proteins | sample RumenRJG_04DNA_FD_203882 | JGI IMG/M metagenome (GOLD analysis project Ga0310695, IMG submission 203882) | Bovine rumen microbial communities from Lethbridge, Alberta, Canada - RJG_04 (v2) (version 2) | ecosystem: Host-associated > Mammals > Digestive system > Stomach > Rumen | place: Canada...
ATTTTGCAAAGCTTCACTCCATTGCAGAAACTGCCATGAAGAATGGAAATTCTAAATTCAAAGCGATTCTTGCTGTCGTACGACAGTGAGATGACTGCTCATGTATACAGGGGTGCTGAGTAGTTACAAATTCACATAATTCACATAATTTCTCATAAATCATTCTTTCTCATCTGCCATGCATCTTGAAAAGTGACAGCTGTGATGCAGATATAAAAGAAAATTTCTGCGCATTACGGGAATTTCTTTCTTAAAAAATCAATGAGTAATTACGATAATTACGTGAATTTCTGTTCAAAAAATGATCATCGAGAACCGTCCCCGGTGATCATATAATGAAGATTTCTGCGCATTACGGGAATTTCTTTCTTAAAAAATCAATGAGCAATTACGATAATTACGTGAATTTCTGTTCAAAAAATGATCATCGAGAACCGTCCCCAATGATCAGTCCCCGGTGATCATTCTCTGAGCATCCAGAGGCCCAGGAAGGTGAGGAGGCCGTTCACCATGAGCATTTCATAGCCGAAACGGTAGTGCAGCCAGTGGGTGGAGGCCGTGTCGATGGCGAAACAGATGAGCGGAGCCGCCACCGCCACATAAGGCACAAAGCGGTCGCACACCCTCCGGCGGGTGAACAGACTGAAGGCGAAAAGGCCCAGAAGCGGCCCGTAGGTATAGCCGCACATCACATAGATGGCGTCGATGACACTCGACGAGTTGATGAGGCGGAACAGGAGGATGAAACCCACGAACACAGCCGCCATGACCACATGCACGCGGCGACGCAGGCGCTCGTCGTCGGGCCGCCGGAGCAAATCCACACAGCAACTCGTGGTGAGGGCGGTGAGGGCCGAGTCGGCACTGGAGAAGGAGGCCGCCACGATGCCCACGGTGAAGAGCACCACCACCCACTGGCCCAACTGTCCCGATGCGGCGAACATGGGCAGCAGTTCATCGCCTGTGGCGGGGAGCGGTGTGCCCTTTTGTGCGGCCAGCAGGGTGAGGAGTACGCCGAGGCTGAGGAAGAGCAGATTGGCCGGCACGAAGGCGAATCCATAGGTGCACATGTCCTTCTGTGCGTCGCGCAGTGTCTTGCAGGTCAGGTTTTTCTGCATCATATCCTGGTCCAGGCCCGTCATCACCACCACGATGAAGATACCGCTGAGGAACTGTTTCCAAAAATTCTGTCGCGACACCCAGTCGTCGAACACGAACATGCGGCTGCCCTCATCGGCCATGACGGCCTGCACGGCCTCACGGGCCGAGAAGCCCAGTTGGCTCATCACCTGCAGGATGATGAGAATGAGGGCGGAGAACATGCACAGCGTCTGGAAGGTGTCGGTCCACACCAGCGTCTTGATGCCACCGCGGCGCGTGTAGAGCCAAATGAGGGCCACCATCACCACCACTGTGAGGGGGAAGGGCACACCATAGCGGTCGAGCACGAAGCGCTGCAGGATGATGCACACCACATAGAACCGTGCTGCGGCCCCTGTCATCTTGGAGAGCACGAAGAAGGCAGCTCCCGTGGTATAGGAGCGTGAGCCGAGGCGGTCGTGCAGGAAAGAGTAGATGGTGGTGAGCCGGTTTCGGTAATAGACGGGCAGCAGCACGAAGGCCACGGCCATATAGCCCAGGATGAATCCCAGACAGGTCTGCATATAGGTCATGCCCGATGTCATGACCATGCCGGGCACGCTGACGAAGGTGACGCCCGAGATGGAGGCTCCCACCATGCCGAAGGCCACCATGTACCATGGCGAGCGGCGGTTGCCCCGGAAGAAAGTATCGTTGTCGGCCCGCCGTGCGGTGATGCGGCTCAGCAGCATGAGCACGGCGAAATAGCCTATGACGGTAAGCAGAATAATCATGTTCTTGGTGAGAATTGTCCGTTTTCCATCTGCCGGAGCACGAAGACGGCCTCGCCCACGGTCTTCACCTCGTTCACGGTGAGTCCCCTCTTGCCGGGTGTGGGGTTGAACTGGCAGCGCCGGTGGAACTTGGTGGCATACTCAATCATATTGTCGAAGAGCGGGCTGCGGTAGAAGGGACTGTTGTCTTGTGTGACGAGATACATCTGCATGTAGCCCCTCTTGAGCACGATGCGCTCGCAGCCCAGATGTCGTCCGAGCCTTCTGAGCGACACCACCTGCATCAGTTCGAGTCCCTCGCGCGGCACGGGTCCGAACCGGTCTTCCAGCCGTTTGCGGTAAGCGTCGAGGTCGCGCTCGGTGGTGATGGTGTCGAGTTCGCGGTATAGCAGCATTCTCTCGCTGCTTCCCGGCACATAGCGGTCGGGGAAGCACATTTCCATGTCGGTCTCCACCACACAGTCTTCCACGAAGTCGGCCCCCGTTATCTTTCGTCCCTCCTTCATTTCCTTTTCGAAGAGGTCGCCGAACTCGGTGTTCTTCAGTTCGGTCACGGCCTGGTTGAGTATTCTCTGGTAGGTATCGTAGCCCAGGTCTTCCATGAATCCGCTCTGCTCAGCCCCGAGCAGATTGCCGGCGCCCCTGATGTCGAGGTCCTGCATGGCGAGGTTGAATCCGCTTCCCATCTCCGAGAAGTTCTCCAGTGCCTCGAGCCGCTGTCGTGCCGGTGGCGGCAGCACCGCCTTGGGAGGTGCGAGCAGGTAGCAAAACGCCTTGCGGTTGGAGCGTCCCACTCGTCCGCGCATCTGGTGCAGGTCGGAGAGTCCGAACCGCTGTGCGTCGTTGATGATGATGGTGTTGGCGTTGGGTATGTCGATTCCGTTCTCCACGATGGTGGTGGAGAGGAGCACGTCGTAGTCGTAGTTGATGAATCCCATCACTATTTTCTCCAGTTCATCGGGTTTCATCTGTCCGTGACCCACGGCCACCCGTGCGTCGGGCACATACTCACGTATCATATGCTCTATCTCCGTGAGATTGGAGATACGGCTGCTCACGAAATAGACCTGTCCGTTTCGGCTCATCTCGAAGTTGATGGCATCGGCTATGAGTTCGCGGCTGAAGGTGGTGAGTTCGGTGTAGACGGGGAGCCGGTTGGGCGGCGGTGTGCGTATGATGCTCATGTCTCTTGCGCCCATGAGCGAGAACTGCAGTGTGCGCGGTATGGGTGTGGCCGACATGGTGAGGGTGTCGACATTGGTTTTTATGCGGCGCAGTTTCTCCTTGGTGGAGACGCCGAACTTCTGTTCCTCGTCGATGATGAGCAGTCCGAGGTCTTTCCACTCCACCCCTTTTCCCAGAATCTTGTGTGTTCCGATGAGGATGTCCACACGTCCTGCCTTGAGGTCTTCAAGCACCTGCCGGGTCTGCTTGGCGCTTCTGGCCCGCGAGAGATAGTCCACCCTTACAGGCAGGTTGCGCAGTCGTTCGTAGAAGGTCTGGAAGTGCTGGAAGGCGAGCACGGTGGTGGGCACGAGCACCGCCACCTGCTTGGAGTCGCAGGCAGCCTTGAAGGCGGCGCGTACGGCCACCTCTGTCTTTCCGAAGCCCACATCGCCGCACACCAGGCGGTCCATGGGTCGGTTGCTCTCCATGTCGGCTTTCACGTCGTTGGTGGCGGTGAGCTGGTCGGGTGTGTCCTCATAGAGGAAGCTGGCCTCCAGTTCATGCTGCATGTAGGTGTCGGGGCTGAAGGCAAAACCCTTCTCGGCGCGGCGCCGTGCATAGAGTTTTATAAGGTCGCGCGCAATATCCTTGATGCGGTTCTTGGTGCGCTCCTTTATGCGTTCCCATGCCCCTGTGCCCAGCGTGCTGAGTCGGGGCGGGGTGCCGTCGTTGTTGCTTCGGTATTTGGATATTTTGTAGAGCGAGTGGATGGACACGTCGACGGTGTCGTTCTTCTGATAGATGAGTCGTATCATCTCCTGGAAGTTGTCGCCGTTGGGCACGCGCACCAGTCCGAAGAACTTACCGATACCATAGTCGATGTGCACCACGAAGTCGCCGGGCTGCAGTTCCTGCAGTTCCTTCATGGTGAGTGCCATCTTTCCTGCCCTTGCCGCGTCCGACCGCAGGCTGTACTTATGGTAGCGGTCGAAAATCTGGTGGTCGGTGAAGAGGCATATACGCTGCGTGCGGTCGGCGAAGCCCTCGTGCAGCGTGCGGTCCACGGCCTCGAAGTCGATGCCGGTGTGCAGACTGTCGTACGAGTCGGTGTCGGTGGCTGTCTCCTGGCCCGAGAAGATGTCTCTGAGTCGCTGTATCTGCTTGGCGCTGTCGGCCAGGATGAAGAGCCGGTAGCCCTGCAGCAGATAGTCTTCGAGTGTCTGTGTGAGCAGGTTGAAGTTTTTGTGGAAGAGCGGCTGCGGCGAGATGTCGAACTTCAGGGTGGCCGACGGTGTGGCCGACGGGCGCGGTCCGAACTCTACGCGCCGCATTTCGCCGAACTCCTTTTCGAAGACCGACTGCGTGACGAGCTGCGACTCCCTCCGCATCTGTTTCAGTATCTCGGGCCGCTCCACCTCGGGTGCGGTTTCGAGCCGCTCGGTGAGCGCCTGCTGTGTGAAGCCCTCGTCGTAAATATGCCCCACGGTCTGGCACACATAGTCGAAGTCTCTCACCATGAGGAGTGTGCCCTTGGGCAGGAACTGCGAGAGCGGCACTTTCTCGGGCGTAGAGGCCAGTTCGGGCACGATGTCGGCCGTCTGGCGCTTTTCCTTCGAGAGCTGGCTCTCGATGTCGAAGGTACGTATGGTGTCTATCTCATTGCCGAAGAAGTCGATGCGGAAGGGCAGTTCGCTGCTGTAGGAGTAGACATCGACGATGCTGCCGCGCTGTGCGAACTGTCCCGGTTCGTAGACGTAGTCCTGCTCCTGCATGCCCCACTCCCTCATTTTCTCCAACAGGTCGTCGATTTCCACCTCATCGCCCACGGCCAGGCGGACAGCCTTGTCCTCGAGTCGTTTCTTCGACACCACGAGTTGGCTGAGGGCCTCCGGGCACGACACGATGACGAAGCGGTCGGCCTCTGTGTTGCCTTCGGCGGTGGTGCGTGCCAGGCGTGCCAGCACCTCAGTGCGCAGGATTCCGTTGGCAGCATCGTTCTGCGCATACTTCACGGCCCTGCGGTAGGAAGAGGGATAGAAGAGCACCTTGTCCTGTCCCAGAATCTGGAGCAGGTCGTTGTAGAAATAGCCCGCCTGCTCGGCATCCTGCAGCACGGCGAGCACCGGGTGTGCGAGGCGGTCGATGGCGGTGGAGAGCATGAGGGGTGCGGACGAGGCCTGCAGTCCATGCAGAAAGACGAGTCCGAGCGACTCGTCCTGCAGCATCTTGAGCAGGGCTTTTCCCTGAGCCGAAGATGCGTATAGCTGTTGTAGTTCGGTAATGTTCAAGTTTTTGGTGTTGTTTTAGGCTCAGTCTTTGGGCATGGGCGGATACTTGCGGAACCATCCGTCGAGCCGGAGCCGCATCACGCCGAGGAAAGCCTCGCCGAAGATGCCGCCGCTCATCTTGCTCACGCCCTCGCGTCGGTTCACGAACACCACGGGCACCTCGATGATGCGGAATCCAATGCGGTGGGCGGTGAATTTCATCTCAATCTGGAATCCGTAGCCCTTGAACCGTATCTTGTCGAGTTCGATGGTCTCGAGCACGCGCCGGCGGTAGCACTTGAATCCAGCGGTGGTGTCATGGATCTTGAAGCCGGTCACCAGCCTCACGTAGAGCGATGCGCCATAGCTCATGAGCACCCTTCCGATGGGCCAGTTCACCACGTTCACCCCGCTCACATAGCGTGAGCCGATGGCCAGGTCGTAGCCCTGGTCGTGGCAGGCGGCATAGAGCCGTGGCAGGTCGTTGGGGTCGTGGCTGAAGTCGGCATCCATCTCGAAGATGTAGCCATACTGACGGCCAAGCGCCCATTTGAAGCCCGCTATATAGGCGGTGCCCAGTCCCAGTTTGCCCGACCTCTCCAGGATGAAGAGTCGGTCGCCGAACTCGGTATTGATGAGGCGGTGCACGATAGTGGCCGTTCCATCGGGGCTTCCGTCGTCGATAACGAGTATATGGAAACATTTCTCCAGGGCGAAGACGGCCCGGATTATTTTCTCAATATTTTCCTTCTCATTATAGGTGGGTATGATAACCAAACTGTCGCTCTCATTCATAGGCATAGGTGCTGGTTTGCTGTTTTGTCTGTTTTAGATATGCAAATGTAGTTAAAAAAATCGGTCTGTGCAAGAATAGGCCGAAATATCCTTTTCACTGGTCAGGATTCTCCACATATCCCTGGAAATCGGGCTCCAGTGCCGACATCACGGCGCTGTAGCTGTCTTTCATGGTGAAGGTGATGTTGTCGTCGCCCTTCCCCATGGGATAGATGGGCTGGTGGATGGTGAGACGCAGCGGATGCCACTCCACGAAATGCCAGTCGCGCATGCGGGGCATCACATGGAAGGAGCCGTTGATGGTGACGGGCACCACGGGCAGCTGCAGTTCGTCGGCCAGGGTGAAGGCACCCTTCTTAAAGGAGCCCATGTGTCCGGTGAAGGTGCGCGACCCCTCGGGGAAGACCACGAGCGAGACGCCGTGCTTGAGTATCTCTCGGGCCTGCTCGTACGACTCGCGTATACGTTTGGGTCCGCGCTTGTCGAGGAGCACCTGGTGCGACGACACACAGGCTCTGCCCACGAAGGGAATCTTCCGGAGCTGGTATTTCATCATCCAGCGTATGTTGTGTCCCAGGTAGCCGTAGATGAGGAAGATGTCGAAGGCCCCCTGGTGATTGGGCACGAAGACATACGACTTGTCCTTCTCCAAGTGCTCCTGCCCCTCGGCTTTCACCGGCAGGAAGAAGAGCGCGATGATGAAGCGGCTCCAATACTGCAGGGGCACATAGCCCCAGAACTTGCTGTTGCCCAGTGAGCAGCCCACCATGGTGAGCAGTGCGAAGAAGATGGTGGTTATGACCACGAGGGGCAATGCGATAAACAACTGATAGATGCGATATAGAATTTTCATGGTTGCGGTGGTTTTATGGTCGGTTGGTAAGCCGTGCTGCGGGCACGGCGGGTGTGGCGCCCGTTGAGGGGGTTCGGTGCAGGGTGATGAGCACTATCTCGCCGGTGGCGCCGAAGCGCAGCGGGATGAGTCCGCCCAGTCCGCGTGTCACGAAGAGGGTACGGTCGCCCTGGTGATAGAGTCCCTCATACTCACCCCCTATCACGGCATAGGGTGAGAAGGAGCCCAGTTTTATCTGTCCGCCGTGGGTGTGTCCGCTCAGGGTGAGTTGCGCACGGCTCTTGGGCAGGATCTCGTGCTGCCAAGCATAGGGGTCGTGTTCCAGGAGCAGGATGAAGGAGCCCTCCTCCACGCCTTGCAGGGTCTGTTCCACGCTTCCGCGTGAGGGGAAGGGCGGTTTGCCGTAGTTTTCCATGCCGCCCACCACGAGGGTGTCGCCCCCGCGCGCTATGCATCGGTGCTCGTTGCGCAGCAGGTCCCATCCCAGCGTCTGTATCTGCCTTATGGTGGCTGCCTCGGCGGTGGCTTTCTCCTGATCGGTTCCTCGGATGTACATGGCATAGTCGTGATTGCCGAGCACGGCCATCACCCCGTCGGGAGCCTTGAGGGTGGATAGCGCCCCCTGGTGCTGTGCTATCTCCTGCGCACGGACATTCTGCAGGTCGCCGGTGAAGACGATGAGGTCGGCCCCGAGCGCATTGAGGCTATCCATGGCCTCGGCGAGCAACCGCTGCCCTCTCCCAGTGAGGTAGCTGCCCACATGGGCATCGGAGAAGAGGGCCACCCTGTAGCCGTCGAAGGCCGGAGGCACCTGCGGCGAGGAATAGTCCAACTGCCGCACCTCAAACTTGTAAAAGCCCTCCGTCACGCCGTAGCCCACCATTCCTATCAGGCCTGCGGAGAGGGCGGCCGCCACCCCCACGGCCCAGCGGGCAGGTTTTTCTTCTTTTCCGGCAGTTGAGAGGCCCGTTCCGGGCATACTGGCGCGCCGGGCATTTTGGGGGCTGGCAGCGCTGCCGTCGGCACCGGCCGCCAAGCGCCGCAGCCGCCTTACGCCGCCCGCCATAGGCAGCAGCAGGGCGAAGAGCGCCTTGGGCAGAGTATAGACCCCCAGGATGAGCAGGTAGGCGAACAACCACCACGGATTGGCCGGCATGAAGTCGGGCGTGAAGGCCAGCCACAGCGTATAGGCCACCAGCAGCACCGAGACGGCCCACCACGCCACCTTGGGCCACGACCTGCGGCCATGGCGCACCCACACCCTATAGAGATACACATCGGGGATCACTATGAGCAGCAGGAAGAGTATCAGCGAGCGGGCAATCATTTATTTATTGTCAAGTCGTTCGGCCAGGAAGCGGCGCATCAGGGCCGCGGGCATCCCGCGGCGGCGGGCATAGTCGGCCAGCTGCGTCTCGTCTATCCGGCCCAGGTCGAAATAGCGTGCGGCGGGATGGGCCAGCATGAGCCCCGACACCGAGGCATGAGGCCTCATGGCGCCGGTCTCGGTGAGCCGGATGCCAATCTCGCTCATGCGGAGCAGGCGCTCCAGCAGGAAGTTGAGGCTCGTGTCGGGCAGCGAGGGGTAGCCCACAGCAGGGCGTATGCCCTGATAGTCGCCACGCAGCAACGCGTCGGTGTCGAGCCGCTCTTGCGGGGCATAACCCCACAGAGAGCATCGCACCTCGCGGTGAAGCACCTCGGCCGTGGCCTCGGCCAGCCGGTCGGCCAGTGTCTGCGAGAGCATGCGCTCATAGGCGTCGCTCCGCAGGTCGGTCTCCATGGCCGTATCGACCGTGGCGGCAAAGAGTGCCACCCGTCCGGCCACGTTGTCGTAGGCAACCTCTTCGGGCCTTGTGGCAGGCCTTACAAAGTCGGCCAGCGACAGGCAGCATCCGTCGGAGCCGGGTGTCTGCTGCCGCAGACAAGGTATACGCCCAACTCCGAGCACGATGTCGTCGTGGTCGGAGCAGGCGCTGTAGAGTGCCGTCACGGCATGGGTGCGGTATGTGTTGTCGAGCCTTTGCAGCATCCGTTCCGCATCGGCCCGTAGATTTTCTCTTTCCTTTCCCGGCCCCACCTGCCACGCATGGTAGAAGTAGAGCCAGTTGATATAGGGTGCCACCTGTCCCACGCTGTAGGAGCGCACCTGTCGCAGCAGCGGCTGCGTGTCGCCGGCGGTGTGGTCGTCAGGCCGGTTCATGGTCGAAAGTTATCATTTCGCCTCTGGGCTGCTCGCTGATGAAGTACCGGCCAGATGCCGATGAGTCGGCGTCGACATCGGCGAAAGGCCGTGCGTAAACCAGTTGGCCGTTGCAGTAGGTGCGCAGCACCTGCCACTGCAGTGCGGTGCCCTCGAGCGGGCTCCATCCGCACTTGCTCAGCACCTCCTGCGCCGTCACGTTGCGGGGCGCTCCGGGGCGCACCATCACCACATCGGCCTTGTAGCCGGGGCGCAGGAATCCGCGGTCTCTCACGCCGAAGAGGCGTGCCGGCTGGTGGCACATGAGTGTCGCCACCCTTTCCAGGGGCAGCACCCCCTGTGAGGCCATCTGCAGCATGAAACGCAGCGAGAACTGCACCATGGGCATGCCCGACGCCGCCCTCCGGCACCCGCCCTGCTTCTCGCTGAGCAGATGCGGTGCATGGTCGGTGGCCACGGTGGCGATGCGGCCGTCGGTAAGGGCGCGGCGCAGTGCGTCGCGGTCGGCTTCCGTCTTCACGGCGGGGTTGCACTTGATGCGTGTGCCCAGCGTGGCATAGTCGCGGTCGGTGAAGCAGAGGTGTGCCACCACCGCTTCGGCGGTGATGCCGGGCATGGGGCCCGTGCCGCTGTAGGGCGGTATGAGGTCCAGTTCCTCGGCGGTGGAGAGATGGGCCACATGCAGGCGTGCTCCCGCCTGCCGTGCCATGTCGATGCCCAGGCGTGTGGAGGCCAGGCAGGCCTCGCGGCTTCTCACCATCGGGTGGAAGCGCACGTCGGGGTCGTCGCCCTGCTCCCTGCAGAGGCGCTGCATATTGTCGTTGATGATGCCGGTGTCCTCGCAATGGGCCATCACGGGCATGTGGGCCTCGGCGAAGACCGCCTTCAGGGCCTCTTCCCTATCGACGAGCATATTGCCGGTAGAGGAGCCCATGAAGAGCTTCACGCCCGGCACGCTGCTGCGGTCGAGCTGTGCGAAGAGCGGATAGTTGTCGTTGGTGGCCCCGAAGAAGAAGGCATAGTTCACCATGCTGTCACGGCGTGCGCGCTCCTGCTTGTCGTGCAGGGCGTCGAGTGTCACGGTGGCCGGACTGGTGTTGGGCATATCAAAATAGGAGGTCACGCCACCAGCGGCGGCAGCCCGGCTCTCGCTGGCCATGTCGGCCTTATGGGTGAGTCCGGGTTCGCGGAAGTGGACATGCGTGTCGATGACGCCGGGCAGAACATAGCTACCGGCGGCATCCACGAGTGTTTCGTAGTGGCAGTTGGCGGGAGGGTCGCCCTCATAGACAGCCTCGATGATGTCGTTCTCCATCAGCAGGGCGCCATGGAAAACACGTCCTTCATTTACAATCTTGCAGTCGGCTATCAGTGTTTTCATGTTGAGGGCGCATTAAGGGGTGTTATTCTTTGGCGGGTGTATCGGCCTGCGGGGCAGGAGCAGCGGCGGGCGGCGCGGGTGCTGCGGTCTCAGGAGCCGGGGCTGCCATCTCGTTGGGTGTGGGCGCCTTGGGGGCCGGTCCCTGCGGTGCGGGGGCGGAGGCCTGCGGCTGCTGCGGTGCGGGCATCTGCTCCAGTCCGTTCTGCACGTTCTGGAAGTGCTGTGCCTCGCTCACGTACATCTTCACATAGGGGTCGTTCTTGAAGTTTTCGGTGGCCTTGCTCATAATCTGCACTATCCAGGGTCTCATTTCGGGATAGGGATAGGTGGCGGTGACGAGCATGAAGATGCCGGGGCCGAGCACATTGTCGAAATTGTCGGCGATAAAGGAGGTGACGAGGGTGTCGAGGCTCATGTTGAGCCGGAGCTCGTCGTTTTGCAGTTCGCGCACCACACGGCCCATGTCCTCGCCGTCCATAATGGCACGGTCGAACCGGTGCTGCAGTTCGTTGAGCTGCAGTTGCAGACTGTCGCTGCTTTTAAGATAGGTGTAAAGTTTGTCGTTGAGCGGTGTGCCTGAGAGCTGTGTCTGTCCGAGATTGAACTTCACCTGTATGTCGCCACCCTCGAGCACGATGGGGAATGCCACGCCATTGTCGATGAAGAGCGTGGCGAAGCGCACCGAGTCGGTGGTGCCGGTGAAATGGAACTGTCCGTGCACCATCTCGGTAGAGTCGATGTCCTTCATCTCGTTGTTTTTGACGGCGCGCAGGTACAGTTTTTTGCTGTCCAGGCTCGACACGTTCGAGGAGCCCTCTATGTTGTAGGAGTTAACACATGAGGCCAGAACAGCGATGGCCCAGATGGCGTAGAGATATTGCTTCATAAATCAGATTTCAATCGGACAGACAAAAATACTATCTTTTGGCCGACCTTGTGAAAATATCCGCGATGATTTAAATTATTTAATACACTTTTAGTGTTTATTTTGACTTCTCTTCTTTTGCCACTTCGCTGCCGATGCGGTGAGTGGCGTACATCTCGAGGATGGCGGCGCAGAGCAGCAGCATCACCCACTTGTTGTAGACATAGGCGATATAGTCGACGCGCGACATGAGTGTGGAGAGGAAGAAATATTGTGTATCGATGAGCGATACGGCGGCCAGGAGGAAAAACACATCGGCCAGGATGAGTATGCGCCTCAGCCGACGGAGGGTTACGTTGCGGCCCTCGTAGCGCTGCAGCAGCTGCATGGCGGTGAAGAGCACAGCCCCGGCGGCATAGACGAAACAGAACACGCGAGGCATGAAAAGGAAGGCGCAGCAGCCGGCGCCCGCCACCATGAGCACGGCTCCCAGGAGCATGATGTAGTTTTGGAGGGTAGAGAGCTGTCTCATAGTCCGGGTTCCTCCTTCACTGCGTCATCGCTGAGCACGAAGATGTCCTCATCGTCGGTTTTCATGAAGTAGCGCTCTCGTGCTATCTTCTCAATGGCCTCGGGGTCGGTGTAGAGGCGGCTCAGTTTGGTGGAGTCCTCGCGGTAACTCTCCTCGTAGGTCTCTATCTCGTTTTTCAGATGGGTTATCTGTCGGTAGTTCTTGGCCTGCTGCAGATAACTGTTCTCGCCGATGAATCCCACCACGAGCACGCCTATCACGATGGTGATAAGGTATTTGTATCGCTCGGCCAGGGCGGGCAGACGGCGCAGGTAGTCTTTTATTTTGTCCAACATACGGATGTTTTTATTCGTGCAAAATTACTGAAAGAAGTAGACACTGCCAAACAAATACGTTTTTTTTCTCAAACGCTTCGGTTTTTTCCGATAAAAATAAGTACATTTGCAGCAAATATCATCCTAAACATCACACACAACCCATGCAATATATCGTCTCCGCACGAAAATACCGCCCCATGACGTTCGACGCCGTGGTGGGCCAGACAGCGCTCACCACCACGCTGAAAAACGCCGTGAAGAGCGGCAAGCTGGCCCATGCCTTCCTGTTCTGCGGTCCGCGCGGTGTGGGCAAGACCACCTGCGCGCGCATCTTCGCCAAGGCCATCAACTGCCAGCACCCCACTGCCGACGGCGAGGCGTGCAACGAGTGCGACAGCTGCGCCGCCTTCAACCAGCAGCGCTCGCTGAACATCTTCGAGCTCGACGCCGCCAGCAACAACTCGGTCGAGAACATCAAGCAGCTGATGGACCAGACGCGCATTCCGCCGCAGTCGGGCCGCTACAAGGTGTTTATCATCGACGAGGTGCACATGCTATCGCCGGCCGCCTTCAACGCCTTCCTCAAGACGCTCGAGGAGCCGCCCTCGTATGTGATCTTCATCCTGGCCACCACCGAGAAGCACAAGATTCTGCCCACCATCATCTCGCGCTGCCAGATCTACGACTTCGACCGCATGAGCGTGCCCGACATCGTGGGCCATCTGAAACGTGTGGCCGACCGCGAGGGATTCACCTACGACGAGGAGGCGCTGCACGTGATAGCCGAGAAAGCCGACGGCGGCATGCGCGACGCCCTCTCCATCTTCGACCAGACGGTGAGCTACAGCCAGGGCAACCTGACCTACGACAAGGTGATAGAGAACCTGAACGTGCTCGACAGCGACAACTACTTCCGCATCATCGACCTGAGTCTGGAGAACAAGGTGGCCGACGTGATGCTGCTTCTGAACGACATCCTGAGCCGCGGTTTCGACGGCATCCACCTGGTGAACGGCCTGGCCAAGCATGTGCGCGACGTGATGATGGCCAAGGAGCCCGCCACGCTGCCCCTGCTCGACGTGAGCGACCAGCAGCGGGAGAAATTCCGCGCGCAGGCTGCCAAGTGCCCCGCCAAGTTTCTCTACCAGGTGCTGCGTGTGGCCAACCGGTGCGACATCAACTACCGGCAGAGCAGCAACAAGCGGCTGCTCGTGGAGCTGACACTCATCGAGATAGCGCAGATAACGCAAGACGACGACGCCAGTGCGGGGCGCCGCCCGCATAGAAGACTAAAAAACCTGTTCCGCAAATCAGTAGCAAGCAGTCAACCCACGGTGGCCCCGCAGGTAGCCCCGACTGCATCCACAGCCCGCCGCGCGCCGCAGGCCGCGCCGGCGCCCGCCGCTACCCCCCAGCCTGCCATGACGCCGGCCGCCCAAGGTCCCTCCACCCCACCCCTCCAGGGGAGCGGTGCTGCGGCCCAGGGCGCACAGTCCTCGGGTTCCGGCCGCATCAGTCTGCGCCGTCTGAGCACCAGTATAAACGGTCTGCTGAACCGTCCGCAGGAGGAGGCTCAGCAGCAGGAGGAGCAACTGGACAAGAGCCAGACCTCGCAATTCGACCAAGACCAGGTGGAGAAAGAGTGGCTCTCCATGTGCAACCGCATGACGGCGGCCTACCCGGGCCTCTCGGCCCGCATGAAGAACCTGCTGCCGCACATCACCGAATACCCCAACATCGAGCTGGTGGTGGACAACAGCATTCTGCTCGACCAACTCAATGCCATCAGGTCGCGCATCAGGGCCACGCTGGCCCATTATCTGCACAATGGCAACATCGAGTTCACCATCCGTCTGGCGAAGGCCGATGAGGTGACCAAGATACTGACCAAGCGCGAACTCTTCGACGAGATGCGCCAGAAGAACCCCGCCATAGAACGCCTGCGCCAACTTCTCGACTTGGAAATGGCGTAGAAAAGAAATGAAAAATTAAAAATGAAAGATTAAAAATTAATATTAGAGTATTTGAAAATTAAAAAGGGAAGTTAATGTGGCTTTTGCCTCTTTAACTTCCCTTTTTCTACATTTTCATTTCTTTATTTATAATCTTTTCATTTCCTCATCTTAATCTTTCATTTTTAATTTTTAATCTTTCATCTTTTCAAATCAGTTCCATTCCCAGTTCGCGGCAGCGGCGGCGCATGCCGTCGGGCCATATACTGGCCTGAATCTCACCGATATGCGCTTTGTGGAGCAGCATCATGCAGAGGCGGCTCTGACCGATGCCGCCGCCCACGCTGAGCGGCAGTTTTCCCTGCAGCAGCTGCTGGTGGAAATAGAGGTTCTCGCGCTCTGTAAGTCCCTCGAGGGCCAACTGCCTGCGCATGGCCTCCTCGTCGACGCGTATACCCATCGACGAGAGTTCCAGCGAGCGTCCCAGCACCGGATACCACACCAGGATATCGCCGTTGAGCCCCACCCTGCCGTCTTCGGCCACGGTCGACCAGTCGTCGTAGTCGGGTGCGCGTCCATCGTGTTTCTTTCCGTCGGAGAGTTTTCCGCCGATGCCGACGATGAATACGGCACCGTACTCCCGGCAGATGGCATCCTCGCGCTCATGGGGTGTGAGGTCGGGATAGCGCTCGAGGAGTTCCTCGCTATGAACGAAGTGAATCTCCCGCGGCAGGAAGGGCTCTATCTGCGGGTAGCGCTCGCACACCAAATATTCGGTGCGGAGCACGGCCGAGTAGATGCGTTTCACCACATCGCGCAGGAAGGCCACGGTGCGCTGGCTCCGTGTGATGACCGCCTCCCAGTCCCACTGGTCCACATAGAGTGAGTGGATGTTGTCCAGTTCCTCGTCGGCGCGTATGGCGTTCATGTCGGTATAGATGCCGTAGCCCGGCTCTATGCCATACTCGGCCAGTGTGAGTCTCTTCCATTTGGCCAGTGAGTGGACCACCTCGGCCTTTACGTCGCCGAGGTCGAGTATGGGGAAGGTGACGGCGCGCTCCACGCCGTTGAGGTCGTCGTTCACGCCCAGGCCCTGCAGCACGAAAAGGGGTGCTGTGACGCGTTGCAGCCTCAGTTCGGTGCTCAGGTTCTGCTGGAAAAAGTCTTTTATCAGTTTGATGCCCTGCTCCGTCTGACTTTTATCGAGCAGGGCCTTGTATCCTGTAGGTTCAATCAGTTTACTCATACCTTTCAATTCAATTTTCCCTTACCTTGTTTCAAATTTTTCGGCAAAGGTACGTATAATTTATCAAAACAACACGATTTTTGAGAATAATTTTGCAATAAGTAAGCATTTTTCTTGTTTCGCTATCATTTTGACTGCTTTCAGCCGTGCAGTTCATCCCTCTTTTGCAAATGATTCCCCACTAATTGTTTTGTAGTTATGAAATATTTTTCCTATATTTGCACCCGAATTACGCCATGGTCCCGTAGCTTAGCTGAATAGAGCGTCAGATTCCGGTTCTGAAGGTCTTGGGTTTGAATCCCAACGGGATCACGAAAAGTTGAAAGTTCTCGAAGATGAAAATTTATTTTCAAATCTTCGGGGACTTTTAAGTTTTTGTAGGATGGCTGGCGCCAGCCTACGGGGATATGTAATCCCAACGGCATCACGAGAGATTAAAAGGAGAGAAGAAAAAGAAAGCTTGCTTTCGGTTTCTGACCTCCTTTTTATCTTTTGTAGGATGGCTGGCGCCAGCCTACAGGGATATTTAATCCCAACGGGATTACGGATGGATCATCCACATTGCAAGAGTTGTTTTTGGGGCACTAATCCCGAAACATAAAAATATTCACCAAAAAAATTTTGTATTTCAAAAACAATTATATAAATTTGCAGCCAGATGAGAATAGTGTCACATAGAAAGTTAGTGGAATTCTATAGTTCGGAAGGACATGGAGATGCACAAGCTGCTCTTGAACGCTGGTACAACACAACAGAGAGGGCACAGTGGAAGAATCTGTCAGACATCAAGGTTGACTTTCCCGCAACAGACTATGTAGGTAATCAGCACTACGTATTTAACATCAAAGGGAACAAATACCGTCTGATTGTTGTGGTAAAATTCACAATAGGTCACATTTTCATTCGGTTTGTAGGTACTCACAGTGAATACGACAAGATAGACGCATCAACAATATAACAATAAGGAGGGGACAATGATGAGCAAAATAACGAAAGAACAATACGAATTTGCATTGGCCAGAATTGAAGAGTTGTTGTCTTTAGTTGATGACAACACGCCTGCCAATGACCGCAATGCTATAGAACTGACAATGATGTCTGACGTAGTGATAGACTACGAGAAGGAGCATTTTCCCATCGGGAAACCGACTGTTGCTCAACTGATACAACTCTCTCTTGAAGAAAAGCATATGAGCCAAAAGCAGTTGGCGGCAGAAATCGGTGTCAGCACATCACGCATCAGCGACTACGTCACAGGCCGGGCTGAGCCGACCCTAAAGATAGCACGCCTACTTTGCACTACCTTAGGCATCACCCCAGCTGCCATGTTAGGGTGCTAAGTAACTTCATCGTCAGAGACTCATCGCAGGCTATCACTTCACAATCGTGATGCCCTCCGGTGCGTCAACAGTAGTGACTACCTCGCCTGAGGACGATTTCTCATGCCTCACGGTCACCGGTCCGAGCGGTGTGGGGAAGGAGCCCTCCGCCCATTGCAGGTCGGCCAAGTGCGGTGTGATGCGCAGTTTGCGGCATCCCGGCTCCAGCACCTCCACGCCCAGCACATGCTGTGAGAGCCACGCCGTGGGTCCCGATGCCCATCCGTGGCAGAGCGAGTGGCGGTAACTCAGGTAGCAGTAGTCGCCGTAGTCACGGTGCACGTCGACCTTTCCCTCCGGCACCAACTCGTCGATGCGTGCCGCATTGCGCATCCAGTCGATGTCGAAGTCCTCCCAGAAGGTAGTGGCCCCCAGGTCGAGCATGGCGCCCCAGTACTGCCTCATCAGGTCGAGCGCCTTCTGCCAGTGTCCGCCCTTGGCCAGCGCCTCGAGCATATAATAGCCATAGAAGGTGGAGAAGCCCTCCACTTCGAATTCGTCGGTCGGTTTCTGGAGGCCCGCTATCATCTTCAGTGCCCTTGCCTGCTGCAGTCCGTTGTCCGGCAGCACTTTGCGTGCCAGCCTTTTCACCGTCTCGCTGCATTTGGCCGTCCTTTCCTCGTCGCCCATCCACCGGCACAGCGCCCCGGCATCCGTCATGGCCCATGAGATGAGCGCCCTGTAGCCCGCCTCCATACCCTTTTTGTTGGGTGTCGACGGCCAGTCGAGGAACCGCGCCATGTCGCCGTTGTTGCCGTCTTCCAGGTGTTCGGTTCCGTTTTTGTCCACGAGCGCCGCTATCTTATCCACCAGTCCCGTGATATAGTCATGGTGCCGCATCAAGAAGTCGCGGTCGCCCCCGTGCATGAACCAGTCGTGCTGTATGATGAGATACCAAAGCGAGTAGCTGCTCATGCCGTTGAACCATCTGGGCAGCGGAAATTCCTCGGCTGCCACATCGAGCGAGCGCGTCACCACCTCGTTCTGCCCGAACACCCTCATGATGGTGTTCACCTCGGGGTGCATGTCGCCCAGCCAGATGCAGCGGTCGCGCTTTATGCCGTCCCAGAGATACTCCTGCATGCACATGTGCACGGTATAGGCCCCCGTCATCCAGATGCTGTCGAGCCTCGGGTCGCTGCACCGGAACGCCCCCACATAGGGCACGTCGCGGTAGCGGAGAATGGCCGTGGCCTCCTTCAGGCTGATGCTGCGTCCCGGCTCGAGCAGGTCGATGCGCACGAATCTGAATCCCGAGCTTCCTATCTCCATCTGTCCGTATCGCGGCAGCAGGTATTCGGCGTCGCGGGTGGCATGGTCGTTGGTGGTGAATCCCTTGCGGTTCTGCCCCCCGTCGGCATCGGCACAGCACTCCGCCACGCTCTCTCCGAACCGGATTCTCACCTTGGCCGAGGCCGCATTGGCATGTCCCGCCACCAGTTTCAGTCCGCCGTGCAGTTCGCGTCCATAGTCCAGGATGATGCTGGCAGTGCCGCTGTCGCCGTTTTTCATCAGGCAGGCCGGCACCCCTGCCAGGTCAGGCTGTCCGTTGCCCTCCCGTAGCAGCAGTTCGGCCGACTTCAGTTCGCCCTGCATCCACACGATGCGCTTGGGTGTGAGGTAAGCGCGTGTCAGCCGGTCGGTCTTGGCCTGCTGTCCCCACACGGGCGGCAGCATCGTCTGCGCCCCGGCCAGGGAGCAGCACAGGAGAGCCATCAGGGCAAATATCTGTCTCATAAGCTATGACAAAGGTTAAAACCATCGCAAAAATAGGAAAAAACTGCAACAAAGCGAGCGATTCCTGCATTTTTTTAGATTCAAAAAAACTGTGCCTGCACACCGCGGGGATGCACAGACACAGAAAAGGATGATTGTATTTACAAATAGTCTATTTCAGCTTGATAGACTTGACAATCTGCTCCACGAGCGGCTCATAGACCTTGGCCTGCGACTCGGGGAAGAAGATATTGCCCGAGACATTGCCGCCGCTCTCGCTCACTATCCACCACCGCCAGGTGACGCCCTTTTCGCCCTCGTCGAGTTCGTGGAAATGGCGCATCAGGATGACGTTGCCGTCTATTTTCGGTTCGTCGCACGTCTCGCCGGCAGCCTCCTGCGAGGCTTTCATCGTGGCCGCTGTCTCCTTGATGTTGGCCGGTTTGGCACCGTCGCTCATGAATCCACAGTCGATGGTGGCCGAGCTTGTGGTCTCCTCGCCATTCTCCAGCTTCAGCGGGGCTTCCGAGTCGAATCGCACCGTGGTGGTGCCGCCGTAGTCCTGTTCGCCGGTGGTGGTGAATTCCTCGGGCAGACTGATGGTGAAGTGAGCGAACTCGTGCGTCTTGAATCCGTCGGGCACAGCGGCCTCTGTCTGCTGCTCAGCCTCTTGCGCGCCAGTCTTTTCGCCGCATGCTACCACGCCGAGGGCGGCCACCGCCATCATGGCAATGCTTATCAGAACTTTCTTCATAGCTGTATCTTGAGGGGAAGGTTCTTGACTTATTTCATCTTGATGCTCTCAACGAGAGGCTTCAGCGGTTCGGCCTCAACGGGCAAGTTTTTCGAGAGGCTCACCACGAGCACACCGCCGTCTACCTCGGTAAAGAGATCGCTGTTGTTGTCGGAACTCTCAGTATAGTAGAGCTGCTTGAAGGTCTTTCCGCCGATAGTCACGTCGGCAGCCTTCTCCTTGTCGGCACCGTCGCCAAAGTACTGGTCGCGCAGTTTCTCAGCACTCGTTTCCTCCTTGTTTACATAGATGGTTACACTCTCAAACTGACCGTAGTCGGGAGCATCCAGTGTGATGGTAGTCGACGAGCTGCCGTTCTCATTGTATTTCCAGCCACTGGGCACAGCCAGTGTGAAGTTGTCGCACTCTACGGTTTCACCAGCCTCGGGAGCCTGAGCCTCTGTCTGCTGCTCATCACCTGCAGCCTCGGGAGCCTGCTCTTGCTTGTTACCACACGATGCCACGAACAGACCAGCTGCTACCACTACGATACTTAAAAGAATCTTTTTCATAACAATAACGTTTTTAATAGGGTTTTAAATGAATGAAGTTATTTTTCCGATTGCAAAATTACGAAGCAATCTGCCTTCTCCCGTTGTTAAAAACTACCAAAAAAAGACCTTCTTCTTGTCATTTTCTTCCAAATCCCTATTTTTTTGTTTATCTTTGTATCATCGTGGGGCACACTCCGCCCCTTTCAACCAAAAACCTGCCATCATGAAAAAGATTCTTATCCTTCTGGTCTGCTCGCTTGTAGCATTCACCTCACAAGCCCAGACCAAAGCCGACAAACTCAAGAACATCCGCCAACTCTATGCCCAGGCCAAGGACAAAGTGGCCCAGAACGGCAAGACAGCCCCCAACAAGCGCCAGCAGCTCGTGCTGAACAACCAGTTCGACGAGGCTCCTCCCTTCAAGGAAGTGGTAGACATTTACTTCGATGAGATTCGGCAGTTTGACAATGACGCCCTACCCATGAGCACCGAGTCGCCCTATTTCATGACGCGTCGCTACACCTGCGGCGACATCGACATCTACCAGGAATGGCTCTTCGATGCGAAAGAACCGGGAAAGCTGCTTTTCGCCTTTGAGTGCGAGCAGCAGAACGACGGTTCCAAACTGGAGTCCCGCTACTACTGGGATGCCAACGGCCTGATTGAGGTGAAGACCAACAACCCCGACGCCGACCGTGAAGGCGCCTTCATGCAGCGCTATGCCGGTGAATACCTCAGTGTCTTCGAGACTATCGCCAATCGTAATTGGGAATAGCGGCAGCAGCGTGGCTCTGCGTGCGGGAATCTGAGAAGGTCAGATTCCCTTTCCCTCCTCCTCTTCGGGTATGGTGAAGACGCCCCAATGCCGGCGTGTCCACTCTATGGCATCGTATTCCACACGCTTGAAGGTGTCGCCGAGGCTCGTTTCCTTCACTTCCTGCACGAGTTTGGGCCATCCGTTGTAGAAGAAGCAGAATTGCGCTTTGTTGCTCACCTTCAAGCCGCCCTTTTCCGTTTTCAGCGCTTCATTCATATATTTGGTGATGCTGTCGCCCACCTCTCCCGAGAAAAGGGCTCCCATGGTGGAGGTGGCCAGACTGCTAAAGTCGTCGGCCGACAAGGTGGTTTCCGTGGTCGTCTGCACCACGTAGTCACCGTCAAAGTCATACTCGTCGGCCGGCTTCGTGTAGAAAGCCTGCACCGTAGTGTGGCTGGGGAATCCACTTTCCGAGACATCGTCCACATCGACCGGATTCATGGAGAACTCGGTGCCGTGAAGCCCGAAGAGCTGTTCCAGTTCGTCGTACTGTCCTTTAACGCCGTCCTCGGTAGAGCAGCCCAGGAGCAGCAGGTTCTCAAACTGCTTGCGCGGCATGATGCTGTCCAACCCCGGCAGTTCGGCATAGAGGTGGTCGAAAGCGCTCGCATAGCCTTTTTTCAGTGCGTCGCGAATCTCCCGCCAGTTTTCTATGTGCTGAACGGTCCCCCATTCGTCGGTGGTGAATCGGCAACGCAGATTTTTTATTTCATCCCACATCAGCGAGGCCATACGCCCCTCGTAGCCCTCTTCTTTCCCCCGCACCTCGCACGAGAGCGGTGTGAGTTCCATCTTGTAGCCCTTGTCTGTGGAGTCGGTGACCACAATCATGAATTCCTCGTCTATCTGGTGCACCAAGGTGGTGTCGCTGCCGTTGATTTTCTCCTTGCCCTGCACGCGATGGAAGGTCATGGTATCGTTCTTGCAGAAATAGGCCGCAACCACGATGGTGGTATCCTCCTCCTGCTGCTGTTCGAGTGTGGTGCCCTGCGCCTGCACGCTCAAGGCGAAGAATGCCGTCAGGGCAATGGTTAGAAATCTCTTCATTATTTTTTCTTCAGTTTTAGTTCCAATTGGCAAAAGTAGTTATTTGGAGTGGAAAATCCAAAATAATCTGAAGCTTTTGTTCATTGGGCAGCGAGGCGGGTATGCCACTGGTCGAGATGGGAACGGATGAGCTGGACATTCTCATCGTTGGTGCCGATATCTTTGAGAAGGAGATAGCTGCCACCCAGGAGGTCTGCACATTCTGTGTAGTGTCCGGCGGCATATACGTCGCGGAGTGTCTCGATACAGGTGATGAGTTTGAGAATGGTGGTGCGGTAGAGCGAAGGAGAAGGTTTGACGGCTTCCAGCTTCTCTCTAAGCACGTTGCGCACCTTAACACAATAAGGCCCCTTGATTTCTGGCAGATAATTGTTGAGGCACTGAAGCCGCTGTCCGCTTAATACGGCATCACTGTCGAGGACTTCGCGTATAGCCTTGATGCACAAGATATTGTGGGCAAAGAGGCGCTCAGTCGAGTCGGCATCTCCATTGTCCATCTGCTGCAGTTCCTCCCGGCTAAGAGCATAGAGCCGGCTGCGCATGGCGAAGTCGTCTTCGGCATCCCGGATGCGTTTCAGGATGCTCTCAATCTTAGAATGTTTGGCACCGATGCGCTCGATTTTGCTCCGAACGGTGTCAGCAAGTTCATAGAGGAGCGTATCGGCAGCCTCGAGGTCGAACAGGGCTGCAAGAATTTCATACTCATGGAGTTTGGTGTTGACTATATTGGTGATTTCATCAATCTGAGCCTTCACCTCTGTAGTGATGGGGCGAACGGTTTTTCTAGCCTCAAGACGCTTCACGAGTTCGTTGTCACGCTGGTCGAGGCGCTCACCGTCTTCGGTGGAGGGATTGCTGGTGACATGCCATCCCCCGCACAGGCTGCAGTAATAGCTCCTGACAGGGGCTTTGGTGCCGGCCTGCAGCATCTCGGCGGCATTGTAACGGATGAAGTTATTGGCTTTTGCCTGGGTCTCGAAGAGCATTTTGGGGCGGTGGCAGGCTACGCAGTAGTAATGGTTCTTGGTGGGTTTCATCTTTATTTCAGTTAGTTATTGCCCCAAATATGGGGTTTATCGGGTATTTTTGGCATCCTTTCGGGCGAAAATCTTTCAAAAATCTGATTTAAAAATTGGAGGAAAGGCAGGGCTATCGCTTAATTTCACTATATTTGCATTATCTTTGCAAAATAAAGGCCCATAACCTCCAAATTAACTATACCATGAACGGAAAGAAGAAATGCGAACTGCTCCGGTCGATACGCAAGCATATTGCCGAGCTGAACGGCATAGCGTACACCCCGACCGAGTGCCACCACGAAGTATGCTCCACCGGCACCTGCCCCATGTGCGATGCGGAAGCCGAACATATCATGACCGAGTTGGAGAGACTCGAAGCCGAAGGAAAGACCATTCTGATAGGTGAAGGATTGCCGGGAAAAGCTGAAGATTTACCTACATTTTTTTCAGATTATATTAAGGCAGAAAGAATTAAGGAGATTAAGAATTTATTTAAAGACATAGCTACGCCAGGGATTCCTAATTGTACTATTATTCCAGAAACAGAGGATAATCCTCAGGAGTGGGATTGATTTCTTTTATAGACGCCCCCCTTTATAATAAAACGAAAAGCACAAACAACATAACAAAAAAATGCGTGAAGAAGAAATGTACGGCAAATATTACATCATGATGTTTTACGACAACGAATACAACCATGCTAACGGGGAAGATTTATAATCCCCGTTTTTTATTTATCTAATTGAGGCTGTCTGAACTGTATCGGTAAATTGTACTTCACACGAACCTCGACACCGTTTTGACGGCCGGGATTCCAGAGCGGCATTTCATAGCATACTCTTACGGCTTCTGCATCCATAGAGGGATGGATACCTCTTATCACCTGCACATTACTCAAGGTGCCGTCTGGTTCAACGACGAATGAAACGACAACTCTTCCCTGAACACATGCATCCAATGCTTCAGCCGGATACTTGATATGGCTTTCCAACCATTTCATCAATGCTCCGTTACCCCCAGGGAATGAGGGCTGCTGCTCCACAACATCATATATCTTGATTTGTCTTTCAGGAGTATTATTGTCAGCAGATTCCTCATGAGAGTTCAACTCTATTTCCACTTTCAAACTTCTTTCTGCATTGAGAATCTTTTTATCATCTCTATGAGTGACCTGTCCGAAAGCCGTCTGTGCAGCTATTAGGGAGAATAGGAATAATATAATGGTCTTCATCATATTGTTATTAAAGGGCGCTTCGTATGCCGTTGCAAAAATAATGATTTTGTTTGGATAACCATGGCTTTTGGGGTGATAAAAACGGACATTTCATTCCTCGCACGTCAGCTGCTCATTTTCGGTAAGCAGCTGCAGCAGTTCTATATCGATCATGGAGAGATGGAGGAGCGTATCTTTCGCCCGGTGCCGCTCAAAGAAGCCGAAATGCTCCGACTGCTCCAATACTTCATTGATACACTGATGCGCCTTCGCAATCTGGCTGTACATCCACTCCTCATTTTTCGATTTCTGCGGCATAATGTTTTCTCTTTGATTTTGTTTCCGCGAAGATAATTCATCGGTGCGAGAACACCTAACGCCTTATCTTTATTTGCTCTTTTCGCGCATTTGTTAAGAGGGAAAGGGAAAAAATCTCCGCTTGTGTCGCGTTATGAGACAAGACAGGGCTATTTTTGCAAGAAAATCAACAAGCAGCTGATACCACTATCGCTTTTATTTACTATCTTTGCATACCATCGCTAATAACACATCACCAATAATAACAATATCATGAACGGAATAAAAAAATGCCAACCGCTCCAGTCGATACGCAAGCATATCACCGAACTAATCGGCATAGAATATACCCCGACCAAGGGCCAAATTACAACGGGTTTTGTTTGTCAACAAACTACCCAGCAAGTGTCAATATTGGTTAGCATTTTTTTAGCACGTTATTTCACGATTTGACACATCCTTCCGTTATTTTTGTGTTTTATTCAATTAAAAGTATATTTTAAAAGACATATATTATGGAACAATTTACAAATCTTTATCCATTATCCAAGACTTTAAGATTTGAGCTAATACCTCATGAAAAGACTAAAGAATTATTGGAACGTACTGATTACCTCGCTCAGGATGAAAAAAGAGCTGAGAGTTATAAAATCGTTAAAGGAATCATTGATCGATATCACAAATCTTTCATTGAAGACGTCCTTTCTAAGCCAATAGAAGATCAAGGGGAAAAACGCCCTATATTAAAATTCGCGAAAGAAAGCACAAAAAACTGTGACTCTTTAGAAGAGTTTTATGAACTATATTCCAAAAGCCAAAAATCTGAAACAGAAAAAAACACATTGGAGATAACCCAGAATAACCTCCGAAAACAAATAGTATACGCTTTAACGCAAGATGCAAGATTTAAAAACCTTGATAAAAAAGAACTTATCTATCAAGATATATATGCCATAGCAAAGCCCGAAGAGATTCCTTTTATTAAAGAATTTGAAGGGTTTGCAACATATTTTGTAGGCTTCCATGAAAATCGAATGAACATGTATTCTTCTGAAGCCAAATCAACAGCAATAGGGAACCGGCTCATTAATGAGAATCTGCCCATATTTACAGACAATATGGGAACTTTCCAAAAGCTTCTAAACTCACCTGTATCTGAGCATTTTGATACAATATGCAAAGATATGGAGGATATACTTCCATATGACAATATTGAAGAAATCTTCATGTTACACAATTACAATGATTTCCTTACACAAAACAAATCACCGTCTATAACGCAATTATTGGTGGACGTGTTTTAGAAGATGGAACCAAAATCCAAGGCATCAATGAATATGTTAACCTATACAATCAGCAGCAACCGACTCGGGAGACAAGGCTGCCAAAACTTAAGACACTATTCAAGCAGATTTTAAGCGACAAAGAATCTGTTTCTTGGCTTGCTGAAGAGTTTACCTCAGATGAAGAAATGTTAAAATCAATTCGTGATTATTATACATCATTCAAAAATAATGCATCCCAGCAGATGATAGATATACTCACGAATATCAAAAGCTATGATATAGACCATATCTTTATTCCCAATGACATCTCTCTGACTACGATTTCCAAAAAGGTCTTTAAAGACTGGGAAGCCATTAATAAATCCATCATCAAAAGATTAAAAGAAGACAATCCCCAAAAAGGGAGAGAGAAAGATGACAATTACGAGGAAAGGATGTCTAAGGCCTTCAAATCTTATGACAGTTTTAGTTTGGGACTTATCAATAGCTGCACAGCTACAGATGACGTATGCATTTATTTTAGCAAAATTGCCAAGACTGATGAAGAAACAGGACTTTCACATAATTTGCTTGATAATATTGAAGAGGCTTATGATAAAGCAAAGGAGTACTTAAATAATGGATACCCTTCTAATCTCAATCTAGCACAAGATAAATCAACTGTACAAAAAATCAAAAATCTTCTTGACTCTATAAAAGATTTACAAAAATTCATAAAGCCACTTTTAGGATCAGGAACAGAAGCGGTTAAAGATGAGCGGTTCTATGGTGACATCAGCCTTGTATGGGAAATTCTAGATCAGATTACACCTTTGTATAATAAGGTTCGAAATCGGATGACAAGGAAAGCTTATTCTATTGAGAAAATTAAATTGAATTTCGAAAATTCCACATTACTTGCTGGATGGGATTTAAATAAAGAAAAAGATAATACTAGCATTATCTTGAAGAAAGATGGCCTATATTATCTTGCCATCATGCGTAAAGAATTCAACAAAGTATTCCAGAACACGCCACAACTGACATCTGGTGAAGATTCTTTCGAAAAGATGGAATATAAACTTCTTCCTGGAGCAAATAAGATGTTGCCAAAGGTATTCTTTTCAAAGTCGCGTATTAGTGAATTTGCTCCTTCCGATGTGTTAATTGAAAAATATAAAAAAGGAACCCACAAAAAAGGCAGCAATTTCAACATTGACGACTGTCACAATCTTATTGATTTTTTCAAAAGTTCAATACAAAAACATGATGATTGGAGTAAGTTCAATTTCAAGTTCTCCCCAACCGACTCATACGAAGATATGAGCGGATTTTACAGAGAGGTTGAAAAAATGGGTTACAAGATTACGTTTAAGAAAATATCGGCAGATTACATTGAAGAATTAGTTACATCAGGCAAAATATTTTTGTTCAAAATATACAACAAAGATTTTTCGCAATACAGCAAAGGTACACCTAACCTACATACTCTGTATTGGAAAATGGTATTTGATGAAAATAATCTTAAAGATGTTGTATTTAAGTTGAACGGTGAGGCAGAAATATTCTATAGAAAGAAAAGTCTGTCTTACAAAAGCCCTACTCATCCTGCCCATCAACCAATACGTAATAAGAATCCGTATAATGCGAAGGAAGAAAGTGTCTTCGCATACGATTTGATAAAGGATAAAAGATACACCTTGGATAAATTCCATTTTCACATTCCCATTACCATTAATTTTAAATCGGAGGGTGTAAATAACATTAATACATTAGTCTGCAATTACATTCGTAACAATGACGACATTCATTTCATCGGTATAGATCGTGGTGAAAGACATTTGCTTTATGTTTCTGTCATTGATTCAAAAGGTCGAATAAAAGAGCAATTCTCCCTCAACCAGATAATTAACGAGTACAAAGGCAACTCTTACAGCACAGATTACCACAAGCTGCTTGAAGAAAGAGATGAGAAAAGGACCAAAGAACGTCAAAGTTGGGATTCTATCGAAAGTATTAAAGAACTTAAGCAAGGCTACCTGTCGCAGGTTATACACAAGATTGCATCATTGGTTGTTAAATACAATGCTATTGTCGTTCTTGAAGATTTGAACATTGGTTTCAAGCGAGGACGGCAAAAAGTGGAGAGTTCTATATACCAACAATTTGAGAAAGCGTTAATTGACAAGTTCAACTATCTCGTAGACAAGAATGTCGCCCCCGAACAGCCGGGAGGTTTGATGAAAGGCTACCAACTCACTAACAAGTTTAGCAGTTTCAGAGACATGGGCAAACAAAATGGATTCCTTTTCTATATTCCAGCCTGGAACACGAGTAAGATTGATCCGGTAACCGGATTTGTCGATATGTTGCATCCTAAATACGAGAGTGTGGAGAAAGCCCGTGAGTTTTTCACCAAGTTCAATAAGATAAGCTACAACCAAGAAAAAGGATGGTTTGAATTCTTATTTGACTACAATGATTTTACGACCAAAGCTGAAGGTACTCGAACAGTATGGACCCTTTGCACATTCGGGAAAAGGATAGAAAAATTCCGAAACAAAGACAAAAACTCGATGTGGGACAACAAAGAGATTGACCTTACGTCTGCATTTATAAGTCTATGCGAGAAGTACAATGTGCCACTTTCATGCGACATGAAGAATGATATCGTTGCGCAAACTGAGAAAGACTTTTATGTAGAACTCATAAGAATTCTTAGACTCACGCTCCAAATGCGTAATAGTATAACAGGTACCGACATTGACCATCTTATTTCACCTGTAGCAGATGAAAATGGGAATTTCTACGACAGTCGCAATGCAGATTCAACACTTCCTGAAAATGCCGATGCTAACGGAGCTTATAATATAGCAAGAAAAGGCTTATGGGCCGCCATGCAGATTCGTTCCTGCACCGACCCTGACTTAAAAGTAAACCTTGCAATATCAAATAAAGAATGGCTTACGTTCGCCCAAACTAAACCCTATATAAAATAGTGGAAGATTTTATAGCTATATCTATGCTTAATGATTATATCTTTTGTCCGTATTCCATATACTTACACAATGTGTATATGGAAACGGACGAAAGTATATATCATGCAAAACCTCAGACTAGAGGAAGAATAGCTCATGATGCAATAGACACGAAAAAGGCGAGCAATAGGTCAATTGACCTACAATCACTTTCCATTATTTCCGAGCGATATGGATTGACTGGGAAAATCGACATTTATAAAGGTAAAGAAAAGAAACTAATTGAAAGGAAGTACCAACTTAAGAATATCTATAGGGGCCTCATAAAATGGATATTTTCAAATATGTTCAGACCTATTATAGAGCTTTTATGAAGTCGAAATCATTAGACCAATACCCCCGATTCTGCATATGATCATTATTAGTTATGATATTAAAGATGATAAACTTAGAACGAAGTTTTCCAAGATGCTTCGTTCTGAAGGAGCTATTCGTCTTCAATATTCAGTTTATGAGGTAAACAACACACAACGCATCATTGACAATATCATCATCAAAACCAGAACAAATACAGTAAAGAATTCACAGGTACTGATAGTGTTTTGATTTTTGATGCTCCCAATGCAAAAGTCCAGAAGTTTGGCAATGCCATTCATAGGGATGCCGATGTAATGTACTTTTAAAGGGGAATATACCCCTTGCATCATGGAAACCTCGGTCTATACATCTAAACAAGATTAGGTCAATGCATTGATTATCAGTTATTTTCCAGGCTTCTACGAATAGAGGGGTATAAAAGTTGTTCTTTGAAATATTTCCATATTATTTTGACAATCAATTCAAAAGACGTATCTTTGCAAACAATAGGGTCTAGCAGACAATAATAATTTCTACTATTGTAGATATTTTCAGTGTTCCGTTGTCGTTCCAGATGTCTAGCAGACAATAATAATTTCTACTATTGTAGATCCATGCCTTGAGTGCCCAACGTTTCACGGGTCTAGCAGACAATAATAATTTCTACTATTGTAGATGTGTTTATCATTGCCGATAATCACCTGTCTAGCAGACAATAATAATTTCTACTATTGTAGATCGCCTGTATGGCTTGCACCTGTGCGTCGGTCTAGCAGACAATAATAATTTCTACTATTGTAGATATGTATATGATGTTGGTGTCGTCCTGCCATGTCTAGCAGACAATAATAATTTCTACTATTGTAGATTAATTCTTCTTCCTCTGTTTCTTCTTCATGTCTAGCAGACAATAATAATTTCTACTATTGTAGATAGCCAGGACACCTTCTACTGCGTGCCCATGTCTAGCAGACAATAATAATTTCTACTATTGTAGATAACATCTTTTCCGTCCGTCGGCCATTTGGGTCTAGCAGACAATAATAATTTCTACTATTGTAGATTCATTAGAGTTGATTAATGTGTTTTTGTCTAGCAGACAATAATAATTTCTACTATTGTAGATTTTTATCCCATGGGAGACCAGACAAAAAGTCTAGCAGACAATAATAATTTCTACTATTGTAGATTTAAATGTGGTAACGAATGGGAGATGGATGTCTAGCAGACAATAATAATTTCTACTATTGTAGATTGATTAGAAATAGCCCGGAGAGGGGGAATCGTCTAGCAGACAATAATAATTTCTACTATTGTAGATTGTTTACAATCTATAGAGGCGAAGAAATGTCTAGCAGACAATAATAATTTCTACTATTGTAGATTGCGTTCCTTTTTCGCCTCCGACAAGCGGTCTAGCAGACAATAATAATTTCTACTATTGTAGATGGGGTCACTCTTCTCTTCGTCGGTGAAGTGTCTAGCAGACAATAATAATTTCTACTATTGTAGATATTATATATTCTTCCATAAAGAAAATGGTCTAGCAGACAATAATAATTTCTACTATTGTAGATATAATGGGTACAATTGTTCGGTGTTGTCGTCTAGCAGACAATAATAATTTCTACTATTGTAGATTGATGAACGATAAAATCATACAGCAGGGCGTCTAGCAGACAATAATAATTTCTACTATTGTAGATTACTTGTACTTGTATTTAACTTTATATGTCTAGCAGACAATAATAATTTCTACTATTGTAGATCAGTCATCACATTTCTTGGCAAACGTGGTCTAGCAGACAATAATAATTTCTACTATTGTAGATTAATCCGTAGCCATCTCGCCTTTTTCAAGTCTAGCAGACAATAATAATTTCTACTTTTGTAGATACCCCTAACAAGCAATTCGATGAAGAAGTCTAGCAGACAATAATAATTTCTACTATTGTAGATTGTTCACGATACCGATTGATAATATCGGGTCTAGCAGACAATAATAATTTCTACTATTGTAGATGCATCGGGTTTTTTGTTGTGCAGAACAGTCTAGCAGACAATAATAATTTCTACTATTGTAGATAGATTAATGGTGTAAACGCCAGCATCATAGGGTCTAGCAGACAATAATAATTTCTACTATTGTAGATTGTTTTTCATCCCAGTATCAACAGTATGTCTAGCAGACAATAATAATTTCTACTATTGTAGATAGAACATTCCGCTTCAGCCGGAGAACGTCTAGTAGACAATAATAATTTCTACTATTGTAGATGATAGCTGCCTGAGAAGAATCGCTTGATGTCTAGCAGACAATAATAATTTCTACTATTGTAGATAACACTGCAAATTTACTAAATAAATAGGTCTAACAGACAATAATAATTTCTACTATTGTAGATTTCAAGCGGAGGGTATTCAGTGGCCTCAAGGTCTAGCAGACAATAATAATTTCTACTATTGTAGATATTCCAAGTCATGGCACACACCTTGAGGTCTAGCAGACAATAATAATTTCTACTATTGTAGATAGGTAAATGGTTTGTTGTCCCTCACCAAAGTCTAGCAGACAAAAATAATTTCTACTATAGTACCTGCCCCCCTGTAAACCAAGATTAATCATAATTAGACGGGAAGAGAAATAATAAGAGCAGAGACCCCGCCCCTGCCCCGCCCCTACAGGGGTGGGGAGTGAGATTTGCGGCTCATTGGGAAAGGGCGGTGGGGAGTTGATTTGCGACACTTGACAAAGGGCGGTGGGGAGTTACTCGCGAGCGGCTTTATGAGCGGGAAACGCAATTTTTATGATAAAAAAGCGGGAGTTTTGATTTTTTTTGTATTTTTGTGGCATAATAGGGCCTTATGAGAGGCTGAGTATAAAACAAAAATAATTTACTACGTATGAGTCAGAATAATTATAACCTGATGAACGGCGAGACTATCATTGCCGAAGCTCAATTCCATTACTTCCTCTATTGGCTGCCGGCACTGCTGGTGCTGCTGGCCGTGGTGCTGCCCTTCCTGCCCCTGCAGGCTCCTGTGGAATATATGCTCTACTGCTCGGGCGCGCTGCTCGTGGTGGCGCTGCTCTGGATTGTGGCGCTCAACAACGGCAAGCGCTATATCCTGACCAACAAACGCATCATCAAGAAGACAGGCATCATACAGCGCGAGACGGCCGAACTGATGCTGCGCAAGATAGAGGCGGTGGCCACCAAGCAGAGCATAGCCGGACGCATCTTCGGCTACGGCGACGTGGAGGTGTCGACGGGCGAGCAGACCGACAGCTTCGAGTTTATCCTGCGGCCCCACCAGTTCAGCAACAAGATTCATGAGCAGATTGACCTGATAGCATCAACCGCTGCCGCCACCGGCACCCAACTGGCCACCGGCGACGAATAGGTGCGCCTCAACCGGCCGACGGCCCGCCCGCGCCTCAACCGCAAAAGACAACAACAATCATAAAAATAAAAAGAACAATGAAAACATTCGCAACCAAACATTTCATGAGGAGCTGGCTCCTCGCTCTCACCGTCGTGATTCTCGCCTCCTGCGGCACCACCAGCACCGTGCCCATCACCGGCAGAAAACAACGCATCGCCGTAGACGACCAGACCATCCTGAGTCTGAGTCAGCAGCAGTATCAGGAGTATATGAGGACCGCCAAGCCCTCGACCAACGCCGCCAACACCGCCATGGTGAAGCGCGTGGGACAGCGGATAGCCACTGCCGTGGAGACCTACCTGACCCAAAACGGCTATGCCAACGAGGTGCAGAACTTCAAGTGGGAGTTCAACCTGGTACAGGACCCCAATGTGAACGCCTTCTGCATGCCCGGCGGAAAAATCGTGGTCTACGAGGGACTCCTCCCCGTGACACAGAACGAGGCCTCGCTCGCCGTCGTGCTCGGACATGAGGTGGCACACGCCGTGGCCAAACACTCGGCCGAACAAATCACCAAACAGCAGCACGCCTCGACCGGCACACAGATTCTGGGCGGTGTGCTCCAGGCTGTGGGTGTGGACGCCGGCACCGCCAGCATAGCCACCGCCGTGGCCGGACAGGCTGCCAGCCTCATGAACCTGAAATACTCGCGCAACAATGAGACAGAGGCCGACCACATGGGTCTCGTCTTCGCCGCCATGGCAGGCTACGACCCGCGCGTGGCCGTGAGCTTCTGGCAGCGCATGGCCAGTTCGGGCGGTGCCAACACCCCCACCTGGCTCAGCTCGCACCCCTCTGACGCCCAGCGCATCAGCGACATTCAGAACAAGTTCCTGCCTGAGGCTCTGAAATACTACAAAGGAAAATAATCATCCTCCGTCGCCATGATTGACTATCTATCACAGAACATCTGGCTTATCTGGGTGCTGGTGTCGCTGCTCTGCCTCATACTCGAACTGGGCTCAGGCGACCTCTTCATCCTCTCGTTCTCGGTGGGCGCTCTCTGCGCAGCCGCCGCCACCGGACTGGGAGCCGGCGTGGTGCTGCAGATTATCATCTTCGTGGTGTGCTCGCTACTCAGCGTGTTCTACCTCAGACCGCTGGCCAAGCAATACCTGCACCGGAACACCGAAAACCGACTGAGCAACGCCGATGCGCTGCCAGGACGTATCGGCACCGTGAGCCAGGACATAGAGGCCGGCGGATACGGACGCGTGGCCGTGGACGGTGACGACTGGAAGGCGCTGAGCGCCGACGGTTCGGCCATCGCCAAGGGCGAACGCGTGCGCATCGTGAGCCTCGACAGCATCATCGTGACCGTGGAGCGGGTGGCCGAGGCTTGATGGCCGGCCGCTCCGCCCCTACCCTATTTTCCATTAAAATCATTCTTCACCCCATAACCCAAAAACTGATTTATCATGAGTGTAACATCCATCGTTCTGATTGCGCTCGTCGTGCTTGCAATCATCATCGCCAAGAAGACACTGGTCATCATACCGCAGTCGGAAACCAAAATCATAGAGCGACTGGGACGCTACCACGCCACCCTGAGCCCGGGCATCAACATCATCATCCCCTTCATCGACTCGGCCAAGAGCATCGTCACCCTGCAGCGCGGACGCTACATGTACTCCGACTCCATCGACCTGAGGGAGCAGGTGTACGACTTCGACAAGCAGAACGTGATTACCAAGGACAATATCCAGATGGGCATCAACGCACTGCTCTACTTCCAGATTGTGGACCCCTTCAAGGCAGTGTATGAGATAAACAACCTGCCCAACGCCATCGAGAAACTGACACAGACCACCCTGCGTAACATCATCGGCGAGATGGAGCTCGACCAGACCCTCACCTCGCGCGACACCGTGAACACCAAACTGCGCGCCGTGCTCGACGATGCCACCAACAAATGGGGCATCAAGGTGAACCGCGTGGAGCTGCAGGACATCACGCCGCCGGAGAGTGTGCTCTCGGCCATGGAGAAGCAGATGCAGGCCGAGCGTAACAAGCGTGCCGCCATCCTCACGAGCGAGGGTGAAAAGCAGTCGCAGATCCTGCAGTCGGAAGGCGACAAGGCGGCCATGATAAACCGTGCCGAGGCTCAGAAACAGCAGGCCATACTCGAGGCTGAGGGTGTGGCCACCGCACGCATCCGCGTGGCCGAGGCCGAGGCCGTGGCTATCAAGAAAATCACCGAGGCGGTGGGCGACTGCACGAATCCGGCGAACTACCTGCTGGCGCAGAAGTATATCCAGATGATGGAGGAGTTGGCCAAGGGCGACAAGACCAAGACGGTGTACTTGCCGTATGAGGCTACCAATGTGATGGGCAGTCTGGGCGGCATCAAGGAGCTGTTCAAAGGGCAGTAATTTAGGGGAGGAGTCGCTCTGCGAGCGAGAAATCTCGCAAAATCTGATCAAAATCAAACAGAATCAATGCTGACAGATTGGGGAAGCCCCTACGGGACTCCTGATTCGGAGTCGCTCTGCGAGCGAGAAATTATTCAAAAATTAAATTCAAAAATTAATCGCGCTGCGCGCTGAAATTGAGAAGCCCCTACGGGACTCCTGATTCGGGGTCGCTCTGCGAGCGAGAAATTATTCAAAAATTAAATTCAAAAATTATTCGCGCTGCGCGCTGAAATTGAGAAGCCCCTATGGGACTTCTGATTCGGAGGCGCTCTGCGAGCGAGAAATTATTCAAAAATTAAATTCAAAAATTAATCGCGCTGCGCGCTGAAATTGAGAAGCCCCTATGGGACTTCTGATTCGGAGTCGCTCTGCGAGCGAGAAATCTTACAAAATCTGAACAAAATCAAACAGAATCAATGCTGACAGATTGGGGAAGCCCCTACGGGACTTCTGATTACTCGGAATAATCTGAATAATCTGATGACTCGGACTAATCTGATGACTCTGACTAATCTGAATACTCGGAAGATACTGACAAAACAAAAACAAGAAACTGACAAAAGAAAATGAATATTTGCATAGTGGCCGGAGCACGGCCCAACTTCGTGAAAGTGGCCCCCATCGTCAGGGCCGTGGAGAAAGCACAGCAGCAGGGACGCGACATCAGCTATACCCTGGTCTATGCCGGCGTGGCCAATGACCCCACCCTGGAGGCATCGCTCTTCGATGACCTGCAGATGGCACCGCCCTCCGTGTATCTGGGGGTGGACTGCCCCAGCCTCAACGAACTGACCGGAAGGGTGATGGGCGAGTTTGAGAAATACCTGGAACAGCATGACACCGACGTGGTGATTGTGGTGGACGACCTGGCCTCGACCATGGCAGCCGCCATCGTGACCAAAAAGCAGGGCAAACGCCTGGCGCACCTCGTGGCCGGCACCCGCTCCTTCGACATCAAGATGCCCAAGGAGATAAACCGCCTCGTCATCGACGGCCTGTCCGACTTTCTCTTCACCGCCGGAGAGGGCGCCAACAACATCGTGTCGCGCGAGGGCGTGAGCCTCTCGCAGACCTATATGGTGGGCAACATACTGATGGACTCGCTGCGGTTCAACCGCAACCGCCTGCAGCGACCCGAGGTGGCCGACCGACTGCAACTGGCCGACGGCGGATACATCGTGTTCACCCTGAACCGGAAGGCCCTCGTGGCCGACACCGCCAACCTGCGGCAGATGCTGAAGGCCATCGTGAACACCACACAGGGATGCCCCGTGGTGGCTCCCCTGCGCGGTCTGGCCCGCAGTACCGTGGAGCAGCTGCTCACCACCCTCAACGCCGACACCGACCACTTCCACCTCATTGAGCCGCTCAGCTACCTGCAGTTCGGCTATCTCACCGCCCACGCCAAGGGCATCGTGACCGACTCGGGCAATGTGGCCGAGGAGGCCACCTTCAACGGGGTGCCCTGCATCACGCTCAACAGCTACACCGAACACATAGAGACCGTGCGCCAAGGCACCAACGTGCTCGTGGGAGAGGACGCCGAACGGCTGCGCGACACCCTGGCCGACATGGTGGCCGGACAATGGAAAAAACACTCGCTGCCCGAACGCTGGGACGGACGCTCGGCCGAGCGCATCGTACAGATTCTCATCGACGAGGTAGGAAGGGAATAACAGAATGCTTCAGAAAACACTTCCCATCGTGGGAATGATGTGCGCCGCCTGCTCGGCCAAGGTGGAACGCACACTGGCTGCTATGGACGGCGTGAACAGCGCCGCCGCCAACCTGGCCGGGCGCACCGTGACCGTGGAATACGACGAGCAACGGGTATCGCCCGACGCCATGAAAGAGAAACTGGCCGACGCCGGCTACGACCTCATCACCGACACCGAGGTGAGCGTGACGCAGATAGAGCGCCGGCGCATGCAGCTGCTCAGCAGGAGGGTGCTCCTCTCCTGGGCCTTCGCACTGCTCACCATGGCGCTCTCCATGGGATGGATACACATAGGAGGGCGCGACTTCACCAACCAAGTGCTGCTCATCATCGCCGCCGCCAACCTCTGGTTCTGCGGACGGGAGTTCTATGCCACGGCCTGGCGTCAACTGATGCACGCCTCGGCCAATATGGACACCCTCGTGGCGCTGAGCACGGCGGTGTCGTTCCTCTTCAGCACGTTCAACACCTTCGCCGGCGATGCCGTGTGGGGCACCAGGGGCATCGAGTGGCACACCTACTTCGACGCATCGGTCATGATTATCACCTTCGTACTCACCGGACGGTGGCTCGAAGAGCGTGCCAAGAACAGCACCGCATCGGCCATCAGACAGCTCATGGGCATGGCGCCCAAAACGGCGCGACTGGTGAGCGGCGGCGAACTGAGCGAGGTGCCCGTGGCCACCCTGGAGCGCGGCGACACCATCGAGGTGCGGCAGGGAGAGAAGATACCCGTCGACGGCGATGTCTTCACCGAAGACGACGCCTATGTAGACGAAGCCATGATAACCGGCGAACCGGTGCCGGTGAGGAAACAGCCGGCCGACCGTGTGCTGGCGGGCACCGTGGTGAGCCACGGCAGTCTGCGCATGAAGGCGCGGCAGGTGGGCCAGCAGACCATGCTGGCACAAATCATACGCATGGTGCAGCAGGCGCAAGGCTCCAAAGCGCCCGTGCAGCGGGTGGTGGACCGCGTGGCCCTCGTCTTCGTGCCCGTGGTGGTGGGCATAGCCGTGCTCACCTTGCTTATATGGCTCGCCGTGGGCGGCACGGACCGTCTGCCGGAAGCACTGCTGTCGGCCGTTTCCGTGCTGGTGATAGCCTGCCCCTGCGCCTTAGGACTGGCCACCCCCACCGCCCTGATGGTGGCCGTGGGAAAGGCGGCGCAGAAGAATGTGCTGGTGCGCGACGCCACCGCCCTGGAACAGGTGCGCAAGGTCGACGCCCTCGTCATCGACAAGACCGGCACACTCACCGAGCCCAATCCCGATGTCGACTTCCGTCAGGCGGCACAGCTGGCCCCTGAGGAACGCGAGACGCTGAAGCCCCACGCCGCCGAGGCCATGCAGGCCCTGGCGCAGGAGGGGGTGACAGTGTATCTGATGAGCGGCGACAAGGAAGAGGCTGTGGACTACTGGGCCCGCAAGGTGGGCATAGAACACCACCGCAGCGGTGTGCTGCCGCAGGACAAGGAAGACCTGGTGAGGCAGTTGCAGGCCGAGGGAAAGACGGTGGCCATGATGGGCGACGGCATCAACGACACGCAGGCCCTGGCGGCCGCCGATGTGAGCATAGCCATGGGCAAGGGCACCGATGTGGCCATGGATGTGGCACAGGTGACACTCATGGGCACCGACCTGCGGCGCGTGGCCGACCTGATAAGGCTTTCGAGGCAGACGGTGCGCATGGTGCGCCAGAATCTGTTCTGGGCTTTTATCTACAACCTGGCCTGCATACCCCTGGCCGCCGGCGCGCTGCGCCTGGTGGGGGTGCCATTTCAGATTACACCCATGTGGGCCAGTGCGCTCATGGCTTTCTCGAGCGTGAGCGTGGTGCTGAACAGCCTGCGGCTGAAACTGATAAAATGATGAGCTAGAGGCTCTAGATGGGCTAGAGGCTCTAGAAGCCCTAGAAGCTCTAGATGAGCTAGAGGCCCTAGAAGCCCTAGAAGCCCTAGAAGCTCTAGAGGCTCTAGATGGGCTAAAGGCCCTAGAAAAGCCTCTTATTCATTGCTTTTTAGGAAGCCATCGACCAGCTGGAGGCGGCCGGTGCGGCACAGATGCCCGATGGCGGCGGAGACGAGCTGGTCGCTCTTGATGGTGCGGCGGGCGAAGCCGAGCAGACGGGGCACCTGCCGCTTCAGGTCTTCCTCGGAGATGGATACTTGCTGCTCCACCGCCATGACCACCACATTCATAATCTCCACCACGGGTATGTCGGCCATCTCACGGGCGGTGCCGGTGCGGTAGCCCTTGTACTGGGCGGCATCGGCCTCGCTCTTCCAATAGGTGGGGTTGGCAGGGTCGGAGAAGGGGTCGCGGTAGCAGCCGGCGGCCGACCGCTCCACCAACTCGCGCAGACCGTTGCAGCGGCCTGCCATGTTGTAACCCGCCTTCATTCGGTCGCATATCACGCTCAGGAGCACCGGCTGCTCCTTCATCACCACACACTGCACATCCTGGGCCGTACGACGGGGAGTGCCCGCCAGGTCTCTCACCGACCTCGACTCCGTGGCCTTGACGGGATAAAGCAGTTGATAGGGTTTGTAGACCGTGGCCAACTTGTTGTCGGGGGCTGTCAAGATTTCGTCCTTGCTCACCTCGAAAGGAATATCGGCCAGACCGGCCATCATCTCATTTCCTCTTTTTCCTGATTTTCCGGCGGAGGGACTGGACGTCTTTTCGGCGGACTGCCCAGCGGCCGTCTGTCCGGCGTTGGACTGCCCGGCGGGCGATGCCTCTGCAGGCAGTTCTTCTGCGGCGGCTTCGGCCTCGGCCTGCGCCTGCCGTTTCTCCTCCTTGACCTGCTCCAGACGCTCCAGAATCTTGCTGACGACACGCTGTTTGTTGAGCAGCCAGTCGACACTCCATATACGCATTAGTTGCCACCCCAGTCCGGCCAGCACGCCCGGCTGGCAAATCTCTCGGTCGCGCTCGGTGCTCGTGCTGTAATAGCCGGTGCCGTCGCAGAGCAGACCCAGGAGATACTGTCCCTCGTTGTCGGGGTCGAGCACGGCCAGGTCTACCTTGAAGCGCGAGCGGCCCACCTGTTTGTCCACCTTGTAGCCCTGGGCGGTGAGCTCGCGGGCCACATCGTCCATCAGAGCCGTGTCGTGCTGCTGGGTGAACTGGTCGGAGGCCACCGACATGCGGCCGTTCTTGGCAAACTCGAGGAAGCGCTTGAGGCCCTCCACACCCCGGGCGCGGCTGCGGTTCAGGTCTATCTGCTCGGGCTGCATGGTGGAGAACACCATCATCTCATACCGGGCGCGGCTCACCGCCACATTGAGGCGCCGCTCGCCGCCGCGGTTGTTGAGCGGTCCGAAGTTCATCGACACTCTGCCGTTGCGGTCGGGGCCGTATCCCACGGAGAAGAGGATGATGTCGCGCTCGTCGCCCTGCACATTCTCCAGGTTCTTCACGAAGATGGGCTCGGGGCAGTCGTAGGCGGCGCTCTCCAGTTGGGGCTGCTTGCTCAGCTCCTCCACGAGGATATCCTCGATGAGGTCCTGCTGCGCCTTGCTGAAGGCCACTATGCCGATGCTGCGGTCCTTGAGGCGCGGGTCTTTGAGACGCCGCAGTGTCTCGGCCACGATGGCCTGTGCCTCGGCGCGGTTGCTGCGTGTGCGTCCCATGTCGTAGGTGCCGTCGATGCTCACGAACTGCACCTTCGATACCCTGTCGTCGACCGACGGGAAGGTGTAGAGTTTGCCGTCGTAATACTGTGCGTTGCTGAAGGCGATGAGGCTCTCGTGGCGGCTGCGGTAGTGCCAGGTGAGGTAGTGGTCGGGCAGCGAGAGCGTGATGCAGTCGTCGAGAATGCTCTCCATGTCGTCGTTCTCGGCATCACCCTCGTCCACCTGGTTGGTGGTGAAGAAGCTGGTGGGCGGCATCTGCTTGGGGTCGCCCACCACGATGACAGCCTTGCCGCGCGCTATGGCACCCACCGCCTCGCTCGTGGGCATCTGCGAGGCCTCGTCGAACACCACGAGGTCGAACTTCTCCTGGTCGAGGTCGATGAACTGCGCCACGGAGATGGGGCTCATGAGCATGCAGGGGCACAGTTTGGGCAGCAAGGTGGGTATCTGGTCGAGAATGTTGCGGATGGAAGTGTTGCGGCCACCGGAGGCGATGCACCGCTTCAGGATGCCCATCTCCGAGCTGTTGGCCGCCTCGATGGTGAGCGAGGGGATGCGTGAGGCCAACTGGCAGTAGAGGGCTTTCTTGGTGAGTTCCTGGAAGTGGCGCGCCGTCTGGCGGTACTGGTCGATGGCGGTCTCGAAGAGTTGGCCGTTGAACATGCTCAGGGCGGGGTCGGCGTCAATCACGCCCAGCGCCAGCGTCTTGTAGGTGGAGCGCAGCATGGCGTCGGCGGCCTGCGCGCTGTCGTGGCCCTGCTCAATATAGCGGACGAGCGGCTCCAGATGGCCCTCGCGCAGACTCGCCTTGCGGGTGGTCCACTGGGCCCAGTCGCGGGTGAGGTGTATGTTGCCGGTCCACTGCTCCAGGCGCTGTGTCATCTCGTCGAGCGTGACACCAGAGGCCACGGTGGCATAGGGAGCCATAGCGGCGCAGACCTGGTTGAAGCGCCGCACGGCGCTCAGGTCGACACCCAGCACATGGTCTTTCGACAGCAGAGCGAGACCGGCCAGCGGGGTACCGTTCTGCTGCAGCAACTGCAGCACCTGAGGTGCATTTTCCAAGCTGTGCTGCATGTCGTTCCACCGTTCAGAGCCGGCGGCGGCCAGCGGGCCGAACACCTGTTCCATCTCGGCGTGAGCGTCGTCGACCATCTGCTGGGCGCTCTGATAGCGCTCCATCAGTTCGAAAAGCTGCTCCACATTGGTGGCCGAGAGCGACGGAGAGAGCGGCCGTAGGCGCTTCACAAAACTCCGCTTGGCGAAGAAACGCGGCAGCAGCCACTTGCCGCAGGCCTCCGCCCACTCGGCCCGCAACTGTGCCAAGGGCTGGGTGAGCAGTTCAGGGCTGCCCTGCTGGAGCAGCTGCGCCCGGGCGGTATCGCGCGCCAGGCCCTGCTGTATCTTCTCCTGTATGGCGGCCTTCAGCCGGTCGTCGGCCACGGTGCGGAGCAGGGTCTCGCTGAGGGCGGGCATGGCGGCGGCGGTGTCGGCCAACTGCTGTGCCCACCGTACCCCCTCGGGGGTGGCGGCTATGAGGAGGCCGTTGCTGTTGGCCAGCAGAGTGAGCTGGCGCTGTGCCTCGGCCAGCAGCGGCCGCAATTGGTTCAGGCAGTCCACTATTTGGGTCTGTGCGCCCACGGTGGGGTCGGTCACCTCCAGCCCCTTCAAGGGGTGTACGGCAGGGTCGCCCGTGATGTCGAACACGGTGGCCAACTGCCGCAAGGCGGCCTCGGCTTCCGCTATCCGCTCGGCGGTGGCCTCCTGCAGGAAGAGGGGGTCCATGACGAGGTCGTCGTCTCCATCGACCGCCAGGTAGCGCGTTATCATGTCGTAGAGGGAGAGGCCGCAGTGCTGCCGGCGGTGCAGGCGCTCGATATGGGCGATGAGCTTCTGGCGCTGTTGGAAAAGTCGCTGCGACTCGTCGGCGTATTCGGACGACGACTTGAGGCGCGTCACGTCGAGCGCCTTCTGCAACTGCTGCAGCAGGTGAGCCTTCGTCATCTTGTTGGAGTGCATCTCGAGGCAGAACGGATCGAGGCCGATGCGGGCCAGGCGTTTCTGCACCACCTCGAGGGCCGCCATCTTCTCGGCCACGAAGAGCACACGGCGGTTGTGGTAGAGCGCATTGGCTATCATGTTGGTGATGGTCTGGCTCTTGCCCGTGCCCGGAGGTCCGTAGAGGATGAAGCTGCGTCCCTCGCCGCTCTCAATCACCGCCTCGAGCTGTGAGGAGTCCACATCGACGGGGATGGCAAAGCGGGCCGGCTCCATCGTCTTGTCGAGCGAGCGCGTGTCGGTGTCGGCCTTGCCCTCGCTGTTCACCAGCCGTTTCTGTATAAGGCTCTCTATGATATCGTTCTGCCGCAGTTTGTCGGCATTGTTGTGAATATCGTTCCACATCACGAACTTACTGAAGGAGAAGAGGCTGAGCAGGCTCTCCTCGACGATGTCCCAGCGGGGGTGGTCCTTGAGGCAGGAACGTACGATGGCAAACACCTTGAGCACGTCGATGCCCGAGTCGTCGGTGGGCAGCGGGGTGAGTCCGGTGAGGTGGAGGTCATACTGCTGTCGCATCATCTCCACGAGGGTGGTGTTGAAGGTGATGTCCTCGTCGCGCACGCGCAGCACGTAGTTGTTGCCGCTCTTCTTCACGATGGTCACGGGCAGGAGCAGCAGGGGGGCATAGCGCGGCTTCACGCTGCGCTCCGTCTCGTACCACTTGAGCAGGCCCAGCACCATGTAGAGGGTGTTGGCACCGTTCTCCTCCATGGCCGTACGCGAGTCGCGGTATAGTTTTTTCAGAATCTCTGTCAGCTCGTCCTGCTGCAGGTAGGAACACAGGTGGTGGCTCTTCATAGCCTCGGTGACAATCTGCTCCAGGCCCTGGCTGTGCACCTTCGACTGGTACATGCCGCTCTCGTCGGGCCGTATCTTCTCGGTGCCCGGGCAGGGCAGGATGAGATAGTCTTCCTTGGCTTGCAGGTGGTCTTCGAGAAGGTCGATATCGATGGAGATGAAGGGGATGGTGCGGCGGCCGAGCCGCAGGTTGAGCAAGTTGTTGCGCAGGGAGAAGTCGAGCAGTTTGCGCTCCCATATCTCCAGGCGGGTGGCGTTGCGGGCAGCCTCCTGCGCGGGCAGGTCGTACTGCGTCTGCTCCTTCACGCCGTGGGTGGCATGGTCGAGCTGGAGCCCCTCCTGCTGCCACACGCCGTCGACCTTGACGGGGAGGGGCCTTATGCCCTCCATGCGGCAGCGGTGTATGTCGAGCGCCATGATGAAGTCGGGCGCCTCGCCATAGATGTGCCGCTCGGCGGCCTGCACGGCCATTTCGAAGGACACATTGGGCTGTGTGAGCATGGTGGCCTCTACGAGCACCAGTTCGTTGATGCCGTTGGCCATCGACTTGGAGAGGAAACTGGCGTCGTCGCAGTAGACCTGCGGGTAGAATTTCTCCACGAGCCAACACCCCACGAACATGTGTCCGCGGCACATGATGAGCAGGGGCCGCAGCCCCATGCTCTCCAACACCGAGGCATAGAGCACAGAGAGGTCGGCACAGGTGCCCATCTTCTCGGCCAGCACCTTGTCGGTGAGACGGAGGCGCTGTCCGCTCTCCTCGAAGCTGGCGGGCGGAGTGACATAGACCATGCCCACGCTGCGCAACGCCTCGTAGACTGCGGCCACCTGCGCCCGCACGCGGTTGGGGTCCTGTGTCTGGTAGGCATCGAGAGAGGACGACCCGGTGAAGCGGCTCAGGAATTTCGCCGTCTCCATCCTCACGTCGGCCAGTTCGGGGGCGTTGGGGGTGACGAAGGCGGCGGTGGTCTCCGGCATGACACCGATGCCCGGCCACTCGTCGAAGGCCAGCAGACGTATCTCGCAGGTCCGGGCGCACACCTCTTCATCGCCTATCATGACACGGGCGGTGAACTGTGTGGGGGTGCTCTCGGACAAGTCGCGCAGTTTGTCGACATCGGCGGTGACATCTATCTTGTCGACACTGACGGTGGCGCCCGCCGGCACACGGTCTATCCATGCTTCGGCCGGCTGAATGAGTTCGCCATTCAGGGAGATGTGCACCTGGCACCAGTCTTCGCCGGTGTCGTTGGTCAGTTCGCAGGTTTCAATGCACCGGCGGCCGTTCACGGCCATGGCGTAATTGAGGCAAGGCAGGTGACGGAGGGTGAGGAGGGCGGTCTCAGGAGTGCCTTTTTCAGGAGTGTTAGGGCTGGAGGAGTGTAGGGGTGCAGACATATGTTTTTTCAGGAGTGTTGGAGGTAGGAAAGTAGGAGTGGAGACAATACCTTGGGAAGTCTTAACTTCTAATACGAGACGGAGCAGGGGAAACCGGCGGCCTGCACCTTGAGGCAGATGGCATCGAGAGAGGCGGGGCTGGCCTTTCTGAGGCGGGGGTCGGCGGTCTCACGGTCGATAGTGTAGATCATGACCTGCTGCGGGGCGATGCGGCGCAGAGCCTCCAGCCAGGGCTGCACATAGGCGTCGCCGGTGTTGTCGAGGTCAACGCCGTCGACGATACCGGTGAGGAACATGGTCTGCACGATGACCTTGCCCTGGAAGTCCTTCAGCCGCTCTATCACCTGCTCCACCCGATAGCGCGGACTCACCGGACGGTCGAGGCGGGCGATATAGGCCGGGTTGACGGTGTCGAGCTTCTGTATGTTGTTGTCCACCCGCAGCAGGGCCTCATGCACAGCGGGACGGTCCAGATAGGTGGCATTGCTCAGCACCGACACCTTGGCCTGCGGGGCGTACAGGTCGCGCAACCGCAGCGTATCGTCGATGATGCCGGCAAAGTCGGGGTGCCCGGTCGGTTCGCCGTTGCCGGCAAAGGTAAGCACATCGGGATGCACACCCTCGGCTTTCATCTCCTTCAGTTTCTGTTCCAGGGCCTGTGCCACCTGCTGCCGCGAGGGACGCGGCTGGTGGGGACGGTGGTCGCTGTTGAATCCACACTCGCAGTAGATGCAGTCGAAGGAGCAAACCTTGCCGTCGCCGGGCTGCAGGTTGATGCCAAGTGAGATGCCGAGGCGACGGCTGTGGACGGGGCCGAAAATGGGTGATGGATAGATAATGGTGCTCATAACATAAGTGTCATAACAGTATTCAGATTTTCAACAGGCTGCGGCATGCAGCCTAACATACTGCAAAAATAGGGAAAAAAACTGAGAATGCCACCTAAATCTACCTATATTTTTAGACTAATCGGGTGAGCTCCGGCTCAAGCCATGGCCGGATACTGCTTCTTGAGCATGCGGCGGTAGCGGCAGGCCAGGCTCTTGGCCGTGTCGGCGTTGGAGAGGCCCAGGATGCTGGCCATTTCCTCCCAGCTCTTCCCCTCCAGGTAATGGCCCGACAAGAGGCGTCGGCTCTGCTCGGAAAGTCCGGCCAGAATCCTATCGGCCAGCGCCATCTTCTCGCGGCGGGCATCACATGCCTCCTGGGCATCGGCAACCGCTTTCTCCATGAGCAGCAGGGTGTCCATGTTCTCCTCGCCGCTGACCGACAGCAACAGCATGTGCTGCTGGCGGGAGACCATCGTGTGGCTCAGGTTGATGCAGATGCGCAGGAAGTAGGTGTAGAGCTGGCAGGTGACCGCCTTAAGCGCTCCGGCGGCCTCCTTGCAGAAAAGCACTATCGAGGCCTCCTGGTAGATATCCTCATAGTCTTCACTTCTGAGGGTGGTGAAGTGCTTCCGCAGGAAGAAAATGGTTCTCTCACGGTACTTAACTACAAACTGTTCGATTTTTACGTTCTCTTTCATAACTGTCTCATTTTTCACAATGCAAATATAAGGACAGAAAAAATGCCCGTGAAACTTTGGCCCGTCCGTTGTATGAATCCCCCTTTTTGTTGTACGAACCGCAAAAAACTTCCTCACGATTCCTGACAAAACACGAGAATCGTTTTGCCGTTTGGATAGTTTGCGCTAAATTTGCAATCAAAACGAACTATCATGATGACAACGATAAATCACTACCTGAAAATGAGCGCCCTCCTCCTCATGGCCATGACCGCAACGGCCGCTGCCGCACAGGAGCTTGAAACCGAAGAGGAAGACGGAAGCGACAACGTGACACGCGAGATTTTCATCTACTCGCCCGACCCCACACAAGGCCTGCACGCCGCCTACATGGACTTCGACGGTCTGTGGCAGGAGGTAGGACAGCTGTGCGCCTCCGACTACGGCCGGTGGGGCAGTGAGAAACGCATGTATGCCCCCAATGTGGTGCATGCCGCCGACGGCACCTGGCGCGCCGTGTGGCAGGTGAACAGCGTGTCGCCCTGCTTCGCCGCCGCCTACAGCGAGGACCTCATCACCTGGCGTCCGCAAGACTATCCCCGCGTGACCACGAAGACCTGCCTGCGCCCCATCGTGTTTGAGGGCGAAGACGGCAGCTACGACATCTTCTTCCAGAGCGGTGACGAGAAACGCTACCTCACCGCCTCGAAAGACTTCCGCACTTTCACAGCCGACACCCCCAGCACCATCAGCGAGGTGGCCTGGGGCAATGACACGGCCACCGTGGGCAGCAAGCGGTTTGCCGGCCAGATATTCGACATCACCCAGGGCGAGTTGGTAGACCTGCTCACCTATCATGAACTGCTGCGCCGCGACGCCGAGCTCAACAAGGAACGCATGACCGACGATGCCCAGCGCTACAAGAACCTGAGCATGGCGCAGGTGAAGCTCGTGGTGGACGAGAAGAAACAGAAAGCGATAAGCGACCGGCTCATCGGCGTGTTCTTCGAGGACATCAGCTATGCCGCCGACGGCGGCCTCTACGCCGAGATGGTGCAGAACCGCGACTTCGAATACTGCAGCAAGGACCGCAAGGAGTGGACCGCCACCACAGCCTGGAGCTCTGAGGGCGCCATTGCCACCGCCACCGAGCAGCCGCTGAGCGAGAACAATCCCCACCACGCCCTGCTCACCGACCGCGCCATCACCAACGAGGGTTGGGACGGCATGGTGGTGCAGGCCGGCTCCGTCTACCACCTGAGCCTCTACGCCCGCTGCACCGACTGCGAGAAAAAGACGCTGGTGATAGCCCTCACCGCCGAGGGCGAGACGAAACCGCTGGCAGAGGTGAAAGTGAAGGTGGAGGGCAGCGCCTGGCGACAGTATACCGCCACCCTGACCCCGAAGAAAGGCTCCGTCCACGCCCGCCTGCTGGTGACACCGCAGAAGAAGGGCACCGCCGCGGTAGACCTGATAAGCCTCTTCCCGCAAGACACCTTCAAGGGCCGTAAAAACGGTCTGCGCAAAGACCTGGCACAGGCCATCGCCGACCTGAAGCCGAAATTCGTACGTTTCCCGGGCGGCTGCATGAGCCACGGCGACGGCATCGACAACATCTACCACTGGCACCACACCGTGGGACCGCTGCAGGACCGCAAGCCCGACTTCAACATCTGGCACTACCACCAGACACGCGGACTGGGATTCTATGAGTACTTCCAGTTCTGCGAGGACATCGGCGCAGAGCCCCTGCCCGTGCTGGCCGCCGGCGTGCCCTGCCAGAATTCCGGCAACAACGCCGACGGATGGGGCGGACAGCAGGGCGGCATACCGATGGCCGACATGCCGGCCTACTGCGAGGAGATACTCAACCTGATAGAATGGGCCAACGGCGACCCCGCCACAAGCCCGTGGGCCAAGATGCGCGCCGACGCCGGACATCCCGCCCCCTTCGGTCTGAAGACCATCGGCATAGGCAACGAGGACATCATCTCGTCGGTCTTCGAGGAGCGCTACCTGATGATTTGCAAGGCGGTGAAGGAGAAATATCCCGACATTGAGGTGTGCGGCACCGTGGGACCCTTCCACGCCCCCTCGGCCGACTATATCGAGGGCTGGGACTTCGCCGAGAAGCACAAGGACGTGATAGACCTGGTTGACGAGCACTACTATGAGAGCACGGGATGGTTTCTGAACCACCGCCGCTACTACAACGACTACGACCGCCAGGGACCCAAGGTGTATCTGGGCGAATGGGCCGCCTCGACCCCGGAGAAACGCCCCAACGTGGAGACGGCACTGGCCGAGAGCATCTACCTGACCGATATAGAGCGCAATGCCGACGTGGTGACCATGACGAGCTATGCCCCGCTGCTGTGCAAGGACGGACACGCCAACTGGAACCCCGACATGATCTACTTCTCCAACACCGAGGTGCGCACCACCCCCGCCTATGAGGTGCAGCGGCTCTTCGCCACCTACAGCGGCAACCGCCACATCGCCTCGACCACCGAGGGCGACGACACCGTGACGCACCGCGTGGGCACCAGCGTGGTAGACGACACCAAGACCGGACACCGCTACCTGAAGATAGCCAACGCGCTGCCCGTGCCCCTGACGGTGAACGTGGAGGGCATGGCGCTGCCCGAGGAGATGAGCTACGAGGGATTTGCCGGACAGCCCGCCGAGCAGCAGGTGAGCACGGAGAAAGGCAGCTGCCACGGCGGTGCCCTCACCCTGCCCCCCTACTCGCTGCGCATCTTCGTAGTGAAATAACCCCATCAGTACCATGATGAAGAGACAATACCTACTGCTGTTTGTGGCAGCACTGCTCGCGGCCCTGCCCCGCGGAGCGGAGGCCCAGGAGAAAGCCACCGCCGACAACCTGGTGGTGAACGAGGTGATGGCCGCCAACATAGACCAGTTTATGAGTCCGACGGTCAACTTCGACGGTTGGGTGGAGCTCTACAACCCCACCATCGGCTATGTGAGCCTGGCCGGCATCTACCTGAGCGACGATGCCAACCAGCTGCTCAAATGGAAAGCTCCCGCCGACATGGGCGTGATTCCCCCGCATGGCTTCGTCACGATATGGTTCGACAACAACGCGCTGAAAAACACCAACACCAACTTCAAGCTCGATGTGGACGGCGGAACCCTCTACATCAGCGACACCATGGGCAACCTGATTGTGGAGCAGAGCTACCCCGAGGCCGTGGAGCGCACCTCCTATGCCCGCACCACCGACGGCGGCACGGAATGGCGGCTCACCGGCTACCCCACCCCAAGCGCCACCAACACCACCAGCACCTTCGCCGACGAAGAACTGGAGGCCCCCCATGTGAGCCACGACGACCAGCTCTTCAGCGGCTCGCTCACCATACATGTGGACATACCCGAAGGATGCACCCTGCGCTACACGCGCGACGGCACCCTGCCCACGCTGACCAACGGATACAGCAGCTCATCGGGTGACTTCGACGTATACAACCATGCCGTGATGCGCTTCCGGCTCTACAAGGAGGGAGCGCTGCCGGGCAAGGTGGCCACACGCAGCTACATAAAACGAGACAAAAACTACACCGGACCCATCCTCTCGGTGGTGAGCGACCCCGACTTCCTCTACGGCGACAAGATAGGCGTGATGGTGAGGGGAAGCGGCGGCAAACCCGGTCACGGACAAGACACCAAGTGCAACTGGAACATGGACTGGGAACGGCCCGTGAACTTCGCCTTCCTGCCGCAAGACGGACAGGCCGTGAACCGCAATGTGAACCTGGAGATGTGCGGCGGATGGAGCCGCGCCTGGGAGCCCCACTCCTTCAAGCTGAAAGGCAACAAGGAGTATGGCACGAAGAACCTGGACTACCGCTTCTTTCCCGACAAGCCCTACCTGCGCAACCGCACCCTGCAGATAAGAAACGGCGGCAACGACAACTACTTCCGCTTCAAGGACCCCGCCCTGGAAACGGTGATACGCCTCTCGGGCATCGACATCGACGTGCAGTGCTATGAACCCGTGCACGAGTTCATCAACGGCCGGTACATCGGCGTGCTCAACATGCGCGAGCCCAACAACAAGCACTTCGTCTACGCCAACTTCGGATGGGACGAAGAGGAGATAGACCTCTTCGAGATGGACCCCGACTCATCGTATATACAGAAATGCGGCGACGCCGAACGCTTCGACCGCCTGTACGAACTCACCAAGACCGCCGCACAGCCCGACAGCTACGAGGAGATAAAAGAGCTGCTCGACATAGAAGAATATACCAACTACATGGCCATGCAGCTCTACCTGGGCGGCACCGACTGGCCCCAGAACAATGTGAAAGGCTACGCCCGGCACGACGACGGCCGCTACCGGTTCGTCTCGTTCGACCTCGACTTCGCCTTCAACAGCAACAGTCCTTTCGTGACGTTCGCCAACAAGCAGAACTACACCTTCGACTACTGCTACGACCTGAAACGCCGCATCAGGGCCGAGATAAAATTCGTGACCATCTTCCTTAACCTGCTCAAGAACGACGACTTCCGACGCCGGTTCATCGACACCTTCAGTCTGATGGGCGGCAGTGTGTTCGAAAGCAGCCACTACACCCCCATCGTCGACTCGCTGCTCACACGCGCCAGAGAGATGATGCGGCTGGAGAACATAGACCCCACCCAGGCGGCCAACGAGATAAAGAGCAACCTGGGCAGCCGGCTCAACACCATGACAAACGCCCTGCGCAGCTACTCGCCCATGAAACTGAGCGGCAAGACCGCCCAACAGGTGAGCCTGGGCAGCGATGTACCCCACGCCCATCTCTACATCAACGGCCTGCGTGTGCCCACCGGCCGCTTCAAGGGCCATCTCTTCGCCCCCATGCGCATCAGGGCCGAGGCGCCGGCCGGCTACACCTTCAAGGGATGGAAAGACCAAAGCGGCGACATGGAGCAGGTGATAGGCTACGGCAGCAGTTGGCTGTACTACGATCAAGGCTCGCTCGACGCCGCCGCATGGACCGCCGAAGACTACAGCGCCGACCACTGGAAACAAGGCAACGCCCCGCTGGGCTACGGCAAGACCGGCATTAAGACCACGTTGAGCTACGGCACCTCGAGCAGCAACAAGCGGCCCACCTACTACTTCCGCCATACCGTACAGCTCACCAAGGAACCTGCTGCGAACACCACTTTCAAACTGAAATTCACCGTCGACGACGGATTGGTGGTCTATGTGAACGGCACCGAGGCCGGACGCTACAACATGCCGCAGGGCTCTGTGGGCTACAGCACCTACGCCACCACCTACGCCCCCGGCAATCCCGACACCGGCGAGCTGACCCTGCCCGCCCATCTCTTCAAGAAGGGCAGCAACACCATCGCCGTGGAGGTGCACAACAACGCGGCCAACAGTACCGACATCTACTGGGACGCCGCCCTGGAGACCGACCTCTACGCCAGCGACGCCTCCTTCTGCAGCACCGAGCCGGAGATAGACCTGCCCGCGGGCAATGTGACGCTGACCGCCTGCTATGAACCCATGACGGCGCAGGAACGGGCGGCAGCCGGTGTGCACCCGGTGATGATCAACGAGGTGAGCGCCGACAACAGCATCAGTGTGAACGACCAGTGGAAACGCAACGACTGGGTAGAACTGGTGAACACCACCGACCAGGACATCGACATAGAGGGTATGTATCTGAGCGACAACGAGCAGAAACCCCAGAAATGGCGCATCAGCGCGGACGGCTCCGACGCCACGACCGTAGTACCCGCCCATGGCCATCTCATCGTGTGGTGCGACAAACTGCAGCCCATCACCGAACTGCATGCCGACTTCAAACTCGACAAGGAGGGCGGCGTGCTGCTGCTCACCTCCGCCGACGGAAGTTGGACCGACCGGCTGCCCTACCCCGCCCACGACGGCAACAGCAGCGTGGGCCGTTATCCCGACGGCACCGGCGACATCTACCTGATGCAACCCACCATCAAGAGCGAGAACCGCCTGACGGTCTACGACACGCTCTTCATGAGCGCCGCCGACGGCATCACACCGCCCACCTTCGCCGCAAGAGACGCCCTGCGCATGGGCTACACTCTGGGCAGCCTCAACGTGAAGGGTGCCGCCGGCAACCGATGCCGCATAGAACTCTACACCTTGAGCGGACAACGGGTGCACACACTGCAGGCCGGTGTGAGCCACGGAACGGCCACCTGCCCGGTTGACATGCCCGCCGGAGGCTGCTACATAGCCAAAGCCACCGACAGCGAAGGACGGACGTGCACCTGTAAATTCATCGTGGACTAAAGGGTTGTGAAAGGGAAGTGAAAGGGAAGTTAAAGGGAAGTTAAAGAGAAGTTAAAGGGAAGTTAAAGGGACATATGTATTGGTGCAGTCTTTATACTTACCTGTGACAGTTGAGTAAAACTAAGAACAAATAGAAAACAGATACAGCAATGAGAAAGACGACAATGATGTGGCTGCTGGCCGTGCTGATGTACTGCACCGGTCTGCAGGCCCAACCCAAAATGACCATGGCCCAGATACAGGAAAAAGCGGTGAAGGGCGACCCCGAGGGGCAGACCCTGCTGGGCGAGTGCCTGCTCAGCGGCAACGGCACCAAGCGCGACTACACCGAGGCCGTGAGATGGTTCACCAAGGCCGCCAAGCAAAACTATCCCCAAGCACAGACCGACTTAGGCTACTGCCACGAGGCCGGACTGGGTGTGGAGAAAAACTTCAAAGAGGCCGTGGAATGGTACAAGAAAGCCGCCAACCAGGGCTATGCCCCCGCCATGAACAGCCTGGGTCACTGCTACGACGCCGGTGGCGAAGGGTTCGACAAGAACTATGCCGAGGCGGTGAAATGGTACAGGAAAGCGGCCGAGAAGGGCAATGCCGCCGCCCAGTTCAACCTGGGCTCCTGCTACTATCTGTACAAGGGTGTAGACAAACTCGACTATGCCGAGGCCGTGAAGTGGTGGACCAAAGCGGCCGACCAAGGCAACACCACCGCCCTCTACCATCTGGCCCACTGCTACAAGGTGGGTGAGGGTGTGGAGGCCAACGCCGAGCGGGCCTTCGCCCTCTACAAGCAGGCCGCCGACCGCCGCCATGTGATGTCGCAATATGAGGTGAGCAACTGCTACCACCGCGGCACCGGCGTGGCCATAGACGAGGAGGCCAGCCTCAACTACCTGCGCAGCGCGGCCGAAGCCGGCTACGCCCCCGCCCAGTTGGAACTGGGCAAATGCTACGACATGGGCAAGCGCCTGGAGCAAGACTATGAGGAGGCCGCCAAATGGTATCTGAAAGCCGCCAAGCAGGAGAACGCCGACGCACAATACAACCTGGGCAACCTCTACTTCTACGGCATGGGCGTGACGAAAGACTATGAAGAGGCCGCCAAATGGATGGAGATGGCCGCCCAGCAGGAGCACGTGGGCGCCATGTGCGGCATAGGCATCTGCTACTACTACGGCTACGGTGTGAAGCGCGACCGTGCCGTGGGACGGCAGTGGGTGAACCGCGCCGCCGCCATGGGCAGCGAATATGCCCAGGAGGTGCTCAAGCAGATAAAATAAGCACTTTTTTTTGTTGAAGAAAAAAGCCGGTTGGCTGAATGTTTTTGCCCAACCGGCCCCGCAGCGGTATCTTTGCAGCGAATCTCAATAGTATAAACGATAAAAACTATGTCACTATGAAGAAGAGTCTGCAAATGATACTGATGGCGGCGGCGATAGCAGCCGCATCGTGCTCCACCGACGAAAACGACCTCTTCGAAGAGTGGGGGGTACAGCCCGGACAGGAAAACATGATGCCCGGCGGTACCAACGACAGCAACGGCAGCGCCAGCATAGGCGACCTGACCAGCTTCGACATCCAACTGAACGAAGAGACCCTCACCGAGAGCGAGACCATTCCCGCCGACGACGAGGACTACATCGAGAACAACACTTTCGACAACTCCATCGCCATCGTCTACAATGGCACTTCCGCCACCGTGAGCGGTGACGTAGACGGGGTGGAAGTGAGTGTGAACGGTGCCCATGTGACGGTGAACAGCACCGTGAAATGCGCTTATGAGCTGAGCGGCAACAGCAGCGACGGCTCGTTCAAACTGTATAGCGAGAAAAAATACAGTGTGGTGATGAACAACCTCACACTCAACAACCCCACCGGACCCGCTATCAACAGCCAGAGCGGAAAACGCGGCTACTACGTGATGGCCGACGGCACCACCAACACCCTGACCGACGGCAGCAGCTACACCGCACAGGGCGACGAGGACATGAAAGGCACCCTCTTCAGCGAAGGCGAAATCCTGTTCAGCGGAAAAGGAAAACTGACGGTGCAGGGCAACTGCAAGGCGGGTATCTGCTCCGATGACTATATCCTGACACGTCCCGGCAACGACATCTATGTGAAGGTGACCAAAGGACACGGACTGAAGGCCAACGACGCCGTAATCGTGCGGGGCGGCGTGCTCAACATTGAGGCCAGCGGCACAGCCGCCAAAGGCATCAAGACCGACGGATATGTGGACATAAGCGGCGGCCGCACCACCGTGCTGACTACCGGCGGGGGCGAATACGACAGCGACGAACAGGATGTGAGCGCCAGCGCGGGCGTGAAGTGCGACAGCATCTTCACCATGAACGGCGGCGAGCTCTACATCAAGAGCACCGGTCAGGGCGGTAAAGGCATCAGCAGCGACCAGAGCATCACCATCAACGACGGTACGGTGAAAATCATCACCACCGGCAAGACCTATACCTACGGCAGCAACGACTCCAAAGCGAAAGGCATCAAGGCCGACGGCGACCTGACCGTGAACGGCGGTGCCGTGGCCGTGCGCGCCACCGGCGGCGAGGGCAGCGAGGGCATAGAGAGCAAAGGTACGATGAGCATCAACGCCGGCACCGTGGAGGTGTATGCCTACGACGACGCCCTCAACGCCAAGAAAGCCCTCAACATAAGCGGCGGCTACGTGTTCGCCTATGCCACCAACAACGACGGCATCGACTCGAACGGAGCCCTCAACATAAGCGGCGGCACCGTAATAGGCTGCGGCACCACCCAGCCCGAGGACGGTTTCGACTGCGACCAGAACACCTTCAGTATCACCGGCGGCACGGTGATAGGCATAGGAGGCGGCACATCGCTGCCCTCCTCAAGCACCACCACTCAGCCTGTGGCCGTGGTGGGAGGCTCCAACCTGAGCAGCGGCACCTATCTCACCCTGAGCAGCGGCGACAACACGCTGCTGGCCTTCAAGACGCCCCGCAACTACCAGGCCTACACCGTGGTGGTATCGACACCGGCCATGAAAAAAGGCAGCACCTGCACGCTGACCAGCGGCGCTACGGTGAGCGGCGGCACCGACTTCGACGGACTGCTCTCGGGTGCCACCGCCACTGGCGGCACCACCCTGGCCAGTCTGAGCCTGAGCAGCATGGTGACCACCCAAAACTACAACGCCATGGGAGGCGGAGGAGGTATGCCCGGCGGAGGCCCCGGCGGACGCTGACCTCTCCCCACCCCCAGCCGGCCGCCCCGCATGGAGCGCATCCTGCGGAGCGGCCGGTTTCACCCACCACCATATCCAAATATAACAGAAACCGCTTATGAAACACTTCTACACCCGCTGCGACCATGAAAAGGAATGAGATAATGGAGAACCTGGTGTATGCAGGCATCTGGTTCATGCTCCTGCTCACCCCCATCATCAGTCTGCTCATACGCATGTCGACCGACACGGACATACAGTTTTCCTGGAACGAGGTGTTCGACTCCTGGCGGATGATGGTGCCCTTTCTGCTGGTCTTCGTGCTGCACAACTACTTGATGGCACGCCTGCTGATATACAACCACAAGACGGTGCTCTACCTGACGCTCACACTGGCCCTGCTGGTGATATTCCAACTCTATGAGTGCCAACACCGGCCCAGACCCATGGACGAAGAAGCCAGACCGCAGTGGACAGCGGCACCCGCCCCGCCCCACGCACAGGACGGGCGACCCCTACCACAGGCCGACGGCGGACCAGCCCTGTCACACCAGGGAGACATGCCCCCCATGCCTCCGGCCGACGGTGAGCACCCCATGCCCCAGACCGATGGCGACAACACCCTGCAGGGACCGCCGCCCCCACCTCACGAACGCGGCGGCCAACCGGCCGGGATGGACAAGAACCACCCGCCGCTGATGGACCACAGCGGCCCCGTGATGCCCCTGCTGGTAATGATGCTCATGCTGGGGCTGAACTTAGGCATCAAGAGCTTTTTCAAGAGCCGTCTGGAGGCCAAGAAGATGGAGGCGCTGCAAAGGGCCCATCTGGAGCAGCAGCTGGAGTATCTGAAATACCAGGTGAACCCCCACTTCTTCATGAACACGCTCAACAACATACATGCGCTCGTGGACATAGACCCAGAACAGGCCAAGACGACCATTCTGGAACTCTCGAAGCTGATGCGCTACGTGCTTTATGAAGGGGCGAAAGACAAGGTGCCGCTGCTCAGAGAGGTAGGCTTCCTGCAAAACTACGTCACGCTGATGCGGCTGCGCTACACCGAGCGTGTAAGAATAGACATGACCGTCGACCCCGACCTGCCCGACCGGAAAGTGCCACCCATGATACTGATTACCTTTGTGGAAAACGCCTTCAAGCACGGGGTGAGCTACCGCAACGCTTCGTTTATCGACATAAGGCTGCGCCACAGCGAAGGAAGACTCTACTTCGACTGCATCAACAGCCGGCAGGACAACGAACAGACGGAGCACGGCGGAGTGGGACTGCGCAATGTGCGCGAAAGACTGCAACTGCTCTTCGGCAAAGACTATACGCTGCAGACCGACGAGAGCGCCGACCGCTATGAGGTGCATCTCGACTTCCCCACCTACGACTGACCTTCCAACCATCACAGACAACACCTAAAAAGAAAAGACCATGATAAGATGCCTTGCCATCGACGACGAGCCCCTCGCTCTGCGGCAGTTGGCCGCCTACATAGAAAGAATACCCTTCCTGCAACTGGTGGGGAGCTGCCAAAGTGCGCTCGACGCCCGCCAGCTGATGGAGGAAACGGATGTAGACGCTCTGTTCATTGACATCAACATGCCCGACCTCAACGGCATGGAGTTTGTAAAGTCGCTCTCCGTGCCACCGCTCATCGTGTTCACCACCGCCTACTCTGAATATGCCGTGGAGGGTTACAAAGTGGACGCCGTGGACTACCTGCTGAAACCCTTCGGCATGGACGACATGCTGCGCGCGGCCAACAAAGTGAAGAAGCAGTATGACCTGCAGAACACCGCCATCCTCTCCGAGCCCACCGATGACGGCGAACTCTACCTGAAGACGGAGCACCGCGTGGTGCGCATAGAGACGGGCAGCATACGCTACATAGAGGGCATGAGCGAGTATCTGAAAATCTATCTCGACAAACCGCTCAAGCCCATCACCGTGCTGCTGAGCATGAAAAAGATGGAAGAGCGGCTGAAGAGCGGCCCCTTCATGCGCATTCACCGCTCTTACATCATCAATCTGAAGAAGATACAGGAGGTGAACAAAAACCGCGTAATCATGGATGCCGACACCTACCTGCCCATCGGCGACATGTACCGCGATGCCTTCAACGCTTACCTCGAGTCGAAATTTATCGGGAAATGATTTTAGGAGTGTAGACATTACCTTTTTATTAAGCCCAAATCGGTCATTAGGCCGACAATCTTTATGTTCTTATGTTTTTTCAGTCTATTGAATGCCATTCCTGCATTTCTTTTGGCACCTTGCACACATCTATTTCTCGACGTAGCCCGCTACGCCTTCGATATCGATGTGCACAATCTGCCTAAAACAAATACAGTACTGACATCAATCCTAATGACCGATTCGGGTTAAACATTATAAAAAGATAAAAGTGCAGGAGCATACGTCTATACTCCTGCACTCCTATACTCTTAAACTCCTAAAAAGGATTTACTCCTCAGCTTTGGGAGCCTTTTTGGCTCTGGACGACGTCCTCCTTGGCTTCTTGGTCTCAACAGCCGGGTCGGCAACGGGTTTCACGCCGGCCAGTTCGGGGTCGATCATGATGCGACCGCAATACTCGCACACGATGATTTTCTTGTGCATCTTGATGTCGAGCTGACGCTGCGGCGGAATCTTGTTGAAGCAGCCACCACAGGCATCGCGCTGCACATAGACGATACCGAGGCCATTGCGTGCATTCTTGCGGATGCGCTTGAAACTGGTGAGCAGGCGCGGCTCAATGCGGGTTTCGAGGTCTTTGGCTTTCTCGCGGAGCTTTTCTTCCACCTCTTTGGTTTCCTGCATAATCTCAGTGAGCTCGCTCTTCTTCTCGGTCAGGGCCTCCTGGCGGTCGACCACGAGCGCCTGGGCATTCTTCAGGTCTTCCTCCTTCTCGGCAATCTTTGTCTCAGCCTCGCGTATTTTCTTCTCGCACAGCTGTATCTCGAGAGTCTGAAACTCAATCTCCTTGTTGAGCGTGTCGTACTCGCGGTTGTTGCGCACATCGTCGAGCTGTTTCTTGTAGCGGTCGACGGTGGTCTGAGCCTGTACTATCTCATTGTTTTTCTGAGCGATGGCATTCTTGAAGTCCTGAATGTCCGTATTGATTTTCTCGATACGTGTGGCCAGTCCTTCGAGCTCATCCTCCAAGTCGCTCACCTCGAGGGGAAGTTCGCCACGAAGAGCTCTTTTCTCGTCGATAGCCGAAAGGGTGGTCTGCAGTTGGTAAAGGTTGACGAGTCTCTCCTCAACCGACAAATCTGTAAGATCTTTCTTTGCCATAATGTTGTATTATAGATAAATGATTGGATTCGTAGGGGTCTGTGCGATATGGCAGGTCACTCCCGGGCACTCGCGCTGGATGATGTCGCGGAAGATCTCGGAGGTGAACTGCTCGCTCTGGTAGTGGCCGATGACACAGATTTGAATCTGCTGGTCGTGGCCGAAATACTGGTGGTAGTGCATCTCGCCGGTCACGAAGGCATCGGCACCGGCTGCGATGGCGTCGGGCAGGAGGAAGTCGCCTGCTCCACCGCAGAGCGCCACCTTGGCAAGCGGCCGCTGCAGCAGCTGGTTGGCCATAACGCACTGCACGCCAAACTGCCGCTTGAGCAGGCTGATGAAGTCGGCAGCCGCCATGGGCTTCGGCAGTGTGCCCACGACCCCGCTTCCACAGAGGATATCTCCCACGGTGCGCGGCTGCAGGAGCTCCACCTGTGTGAGGCCCATTTTCTCGGCAATCTTATAGTTGACGCCCCCCACAGCATTGTCCATGTTGGTGTGCATGGACACGATAGTGATGCCCCTCCGTATGGCCTCCATCACGCACTGCTGCACATCGTCGGCTCCGACGACTCTTTTCAGGGGATGGAAGATAAGGGGATGGTGCGACACGATGAGATTGCAGTTGAGACTTACGGCCTCACGGATGATGTCGGGTGTAATGTCGAGACACAATAAAGCCCCTGACACCTCCGCCTCTGTCAGTCCTACCTGCAGGCCGGCATTGTCGAAGTCTTCCTGCAGTGGCAGAGGCGCGAATTGTTCAAGGGCATCGAGCACTTGTCTTATCTTCACGCTTAAATGGTTTTAAGGATGCAAAGATACGCTTTTTTTGGCGGCGGTGCAACTGCCGCTTGGGTGTTTAACTATTTTTTAGTATTTCCGGCGGTCGTCGTCTTTGAATTCGTAGTGTTTGATTTTCCACACTTTCCATTCCTCTATCAAGTCTCTGTGCCGTTGGTCTTCCACGGTCTGTTCCACCTTGTCGTCGAGCAGGGGGAAGAAATCGATGCCGGTGAGACTTTCTATCTCGTCGATAGAGCGCACATACTCTTTCATGTTGCGGTGTTTGCCGTTGTTGGGCATGACGAATCCGATGGCATTCGACTTCCGTTTGTCGGCCAATATGACCTTGAAGAAGGCGTCGGGCACGGCCACCTTGTTGCGTCCGATGGTTTTCTGCACGCCTTTATAGAAGACGGGGCCCGCCACGATGTAGATGTCGCCGTACTGCCGGGCCCAGTAGCGGCACTGTATCTCGAGGTCATTCCAGTCGCCCTGGTTCAGGCCGTGGTTCTGTGGGCAGATATTGGTGAAGAGGAATGATTCCTCCTGTGCCTTGGCGTCCCATTGGTTGTCGCCCGAGGGACACATGTGACCGCGGTCGTAGCGCGAGTTGTAGTAGTCGTTGTCGGTGGCGCGTGGTGCGGGCACGGTGTTGTCTTCTGTGAACACCATGTTGTAGCGTTTGTGCTCACCGCGTGAGTGGGCGGCGGTGAGGTGCCATGCCACCCAGTTGGGGATACGCCAGTCTTTGTTGTACGACACGGTGTATCCCCTTCGGGTGATAAGTATCTCCGACTGTGTGCGGATGGCTGCCGGTATCTCAAGGCTGTGCGGACGCCGCACCTCCACCCTACTGTCGGCCGAAGGTTTTTGCGATTGGTAGAGCAGTCCGTTTTGTGCGGTGGGGTCTTCGGCGGCCGTCTTTTTGCGGCAGGCCGTAGGCAGTGTGAGCACAAGAAATGCCAGGAGGAGGGTAAGGAGATAATTGCGTCGCATGGTCTTGAAAGAATTGAATGTTTCTACTAGAATGAAGAGGTTATCTCACCGCCTTGTCGGTGCGTATGGTGCCGTCGGCGTAGCGGGCCACCCGGATGGAGAGTCCTTTGGGAGCGTCGGTGCGCACACCGCCCACGGTGTAATAGCTCACGCTGACGGGCCGGGCATCCTGCACGGTTTCTTCTACGCCGAGTTCGAAGTCCTTGACGGCGGCATGGGCTGCATTAAAGACGATGTTGTTGTTGCGGTTGTCCTCATCTCTGTTGTGCACAAATGCGACTATCCCCACATGATGTGCATTCCACAACTCGGGCAGCGTGATGCTGTAGGTGCGCTCGGCGGTGCCGTCGGTGAAGGTCACGGGGTCGCCCCACACATCGGAGAGATGTCCGCGGTTCACATGGCGGTGGTGGAAGGTGGAGGAACTGTAGCCAGCCTGGTGGTGGTGGAGGATGCTGTCTTCGACCACGAAGACGGTGAGCCGGGGCTCAGCGCACTGGGTGTCGAAGATATCCTGTTTCTCCATCCTCACGGTGACGTCCATCTGCCGTGTGTCGGCATTGTAGCTGAGGGTAGGCGCCACGCTGACGAAAGCCGGGAAGGCGAGGGCCGCCTCGAGCTGCGGCCGCACATTGTCGGGATAGGCCACCTGTGTGACGGGCACCACCCCCATGCCGCTGCTGCCGTTGGAGCCGCCATAGTCGGTGAAGGGCCGGCGGTCGTACATGGCAGCGGGTGCGAAGGTGCCGTCTATGCCGTAGAACCAGGTGTAGGCCACATCGTCATCAACGGTGAGCCAGTCGGTGTAGAAACCCACATGATGCACCACGCTCACCGTCTTCTCTTCGAATCCCTCCTCCATGAGCGTGGCGAAGGTCTCGATGGCGCGGGGGCAGTTGGGGCACTCCTCGGTGGAGAACTCCTCGATGAGCAGTTTGTGCTCATAGGAAGTCTCGTAGGTGGAGAAGAGCGCGGTGGCCGTATTGTTGCCGGTGCGCTCATCGCCTTCGAGCGCGGCCTCCACGGTGACGGTATGGTTCAGTCCGAGGGGCACCAAGTCGGAGTTCACCTGGCAGGAGAAAGATTCCTGCTGGCGGTGGCTCAGCGAGGTGTCGCTGGTGAAGCGGGCCACCTCATGGCCCTCTACGCTCACCGTGTAGCTGGCGCCGCTCACCGGCTCCATGGCCTTGTTGCGCACGGTGAAGTCGACTTGGAAGGTATCGCCGTAGCGCACCTGCGGGCGGGCGATGGTGGCCGCCACGACGGCCAGGTCTTTCTGCGGCAGGCTCTCGTCTTCAATCACCACTTCCACGCACACCGACCCGAAGTTGTCGGCTGAGCGGTTCTCCCAGGCGCCGTTCTTGCAGAGCCAGAAGCCGTCGGCGGCCGGTGCGAAGCCTTCCAGTTCGTCGGGTCCGGCCACAGAGATACACTTGCACGACTTTGTCTGCTCGAACGAGTAGCCGAACACGAGGTCGGTTTCGGCGGGGATGGTGACCGGCGTGTCGAAAGCCACCTCATTCCATCCCACCTGTGGTGCGGTGATGGCGGCGGTGGCCAGGTTGTCGGCATCGAGTGCTGTGCGCACCCATCCTCTGAGGTCTGTCAATCCGTAGCCGAGGGCCAGCCCCACCCTGATGCGGGTGATTTTCATGCCGCTGTAGGGTGCCAGCAGCTGTTTCGGGAAGATGGTGGCCGCCGATATGGTGCCGCTGCCCGGTTTGCTTTTGCCTTTGGCGGGGTCGCCGAGCTGCCCGTCGCAGAGTCCTTCTATGACCGAGGCGGCGTGTGCCGTGCCACCCATGAGGGCGAGCAGGACACACGCGGCCATTGTCAGAAAAATATGTTTTCGCATATTCTCCCAAAATTTAGATGTATTTGAATCAGTATTTATTTCACCACTTTAAAGGTATCGTTGCCGATGCGCACGATGTAGGCGCCATGAGCCAGGGCCACGTTCACCTGGGCTGCCGTGCTGGTGCGTGCCATCTGTGTGCCGTCGGCGGCGAAGACGCTCACCTGGGCACCCTCGGGATTGTTCACCACGATGCCGTTGCCAGTCAGAGCCACACGGCCAGCCGCTGCGGCCACCTGCTGGATGGCGTCGGTCCGCTTCACGGTGATGACGTTCGACTGCTCACTCTTCATGGAGGCGAAGGAGCCCACCAGGTAGTATTCATAGACATCGGTGGGTGCGAAAGGCACCTCCACATTGTAGGAAGTGGCGCCGGCCGGGATGGTATATGAGGCATAGAGGCCCTTGCTCACATCGCCCTTTACCAGCTCGGTGCTGATATTGAGGCTGGTGAAGGCCACCAGGTCGCCACCCTCGGCGGCATCGGTAATCTGGAAGATAATCTGCTTGTCGGCAGCTCCGCCTTCCAGTTCCACCTCGAAGGAGGAGCCAGCGGGCAATGTGGTAACCTCCACCTCCTTGGCGCCCTCGTCGTAGTTGACGGTCATTTTCCAGGTGGCGGGGTCGACACCGAGTGTGCCGAAGCCCACTTTCACCACAGCGTCGTCCACCTGTGTGAAGGCCGTGCCGGTAATCTTCACCTTTCCGCCGCCGAGCGAGTAGTCGTCGACCGGTCCGATGAGCACGCCGGGGAATCCGTAGGCCTCATAGAGGTTGGTGATGGCGAGCACGCCCTTGAAGACAGAGGCCAGGAAGACCGACCATCCGGGATAGGCGATATAGTCGTCGAGGGTGATGGGCTGGCCGGTGGTGGTCATGACGGTGCTGCGCGAGTCGTCGGAGCTCTCGATGGGAATCTCGCTGAAGTCCTCGTCCATATAGGTCATCACCTCGCCGTCCTCGGTCACCTCATGGGCGCGGTTCAGGTAGAGGGTGTAGCTGGCGGCGAAAGGAGCGGCCTCCCAGTTGGCAGTGAAACCGTTCTCCGTCACGTTGGTAGCCTCGAGTGCGAGCGGAGCGCCCACCTCTTCGGGCAGCAGTTCGGCGAAGTAAAGACCGGGATAAGAAGTGTCGTCGCCGTTGAGGGCGGTCACATAGATGCCCATCATGCTGCCTGCCTCGAAGTCGCCGCTGAGCACCAGTTCGGTACCCTCAGTGGTGGCGGTGGCTATCTCACGGTCGCCCTGCACCCATTGCACCAGATAAGACGTGGCGCCTTCCACAGCGTCCCACGAGCATCGGATGGAGTTGGCGCTGGCCAACTGCATATTGATATTCTGCGGCACATTGAGGGGGAAGATGAGTTCTTCGAGCGACATCTCATCGACGAACATCTTGCCACTCCACGCGAAGAACATGATGGCGGTCTGTGCAACGCCTTTGCCGCCGACCACCTCCACGTCGCTGTACTCCTCACCGTTCATGGGGAGAGTCGAGGCGAGCATCATGCCACGGTTGTCGGGGTCGTTGTTGAGCACAAAGTACTGCATGCCCTGACTCATGGCATTCTCGTTGGCATTCTTGATGCGGAACTTGGCACGGAACACGCCCTGGTTCTGGGTCAAGTCGACATTGGGGGTCATCAGGTAACCGGGGTTGGGCTCCCCCTTCGAGTCGACACCGAGTCCGAGATAGGCTTTGCCGCCTGCCTGGTACACCTCCACACCATCCCATCCGGGGGCGTTGAAGTAGTCGTCTACATTCTCCAACAGCATCACATCGGTGCCGTCGGGGGCTTCCTCAGAACCAGCGGTGAACTTGGAGAAGTCTTCGCTGAGCAGCACGTTCACCTGCACGTTGGGACCAATCTCCACCCTGCGCGGACCGGGCACGGCCTGCAATTGGTCGACGGAGAAGTTTTTAGCGTTCAGGAAGTTTTGCACGGTGGAGGTAGTGGCACCCTCGCCCACGTGGAATTTCACCGGTCCTGCAAGGGCAGAAACCGAAAGAGCAGCCATGCAGGCTGCAGAAAGTAAAAATTTCCTCATAAGTTTTTTTAAAATTAGATTGAAAGGTAACTGACTAAAAAAATGTCCGCAAAGGTAACACTTATTTATGACTCTGAAAAACAAAAAGTGCAAAAAATGTAAACCAACGATTAACATACCAAAGAGTATGCCGAAACCAGCTTGTGAAACCGCTTTTTTCTTTTCAAGCCTTTCAGATTGGGTCAGAAACACAAAAAAAGCCCTGAAAATGGTCTCTGACACATGGAAAAACGTGTTTTTTAGTCCTTTGTCTAAAAAACTTCCCTCAAAATTTTGCAGAATGGAAAAAAGGCAGTACCTTTGCAACCGCTTTCGATGAGAGCAATGATCCGCTAGCTCAGCTGGTAGAGCACAACACTTTTAATGTTGGGGTCTTGGGTTCGAGCCCCAAGCGGATCACAGAAAAGCCAATCTGCCGACAGATTGGCTTTTTTTGTTATATTTTTGCTTAATCAGCATAAATTGGTTACTTTTGCGGCGGAGGAGCCACCAAAGGGCCGTCTCCACTTATCATGACAAGAGAGAACGAAATCTACAAGACCACCCTGGCGGGCAGCGCCGTAAACGTGGCGCTGATGACCTTTAAGTTCATCGCCGGCGTGGTGGGTCACAGCGCCGCCATGACGGCCGACGCCGTGCACTCGTTGTCGGACTTCGTGACCGACCTGGTGGTGGTGGCTTTCGTGAAAATAAGTGCCAAGCCGCAGGACAAGAGCCACGACTACGGGCACGGCAAATTTGAGACCATCGCCTCCTTCCTCATCGGACTGGCACTGGTGGCCGCCGCCACAGGCATTGTTGTCAGCGGCTCGCTCCGGCTCAGCGAATGGCTGCACGGCGGCCGCCTCGAGCAGCCGGGACGGTTGGCCCTTTGGGCCGCCCTGATTTCCATTCTGTCCAAAGAACTGCTCTACCGCTACACGCTGCACAAAGGAAAGAAGCTGCAGTCGCAGGCACTCACGGCCAACGCCTGGCACCACCGCAGCGACGCCCTCTCGTCGATAGCGGCCGCCATCGGCATAGGCGGTGCCCTGCTTTTGGGGGAGCGTTGGGCGGTGCTCGACCCGCTGGCCTCGGTCGTGGTGGGCCTGATGCTGCTGCATGTGGCATGGCAGTTGCTCAAGACGAGCATCGGTGAACTGACCGAGGGTTCGCTGCCCGACGAGGCAGAGGCGGAGATAGAGCAGATAATCTGCTCCATGCCCGGTGTGAGCGAGCCGCACCACCTGCGCACGCGCCACATAGGCCAACGCACCGCCATCGAGGCCCATCTCCGCATGGACGGCGGCATCACGCTCGACGAGGCCCATGAGACAGCCTCGGCCATCGAGCGCCGGCTGAAGGAGCGGTTCGGCTCCGACACCCTCATCACCCTGCACATGGAACCGGTGAAGAAGAAGAAGTGACGCTAACGGCTTATAAAACAAGACAAATAACAACATCTATTTAGACCAATACCTATGAGAAAACTCTACACACTGATGGCCGCACTGCTCATGGCGGCCCTGGCAAACGCCCAAGACGTGGCCCCCGACAGCGAGGGCATGACCCAAACCGCACAGGAATGGACCCGCGATGTGGTGATGGGCTGGAATCTGGGCAATTCGTTCGAGTGCCCCATGAACGAAACCGAATGGGGCAACCCCAAGACCACACAGGCCATGATAAAGGCTGTGCATGAGGCCGGTTTCAACGCCATCCGCATACCCGTGAGATGGATCAACCATGTGAACAACACCACAGAGATGGCCGTCGACGATGAATGGCTGACCCGTGTGAAGGAAGTGGTAGACTGGGCCCTGGCCGAAGACATGTACGTAATGATTAACACCCACCACGAGGAATGGCTCGACCGCAATCCCTACTACAGCAAGCAGGAGGAGAACAACCGCAAGCTGCGCGCACTGTGGACCAGTATAGCCACCTACTTCCGCGACTACGGCGAGCGCCTCGTCTTCGCTGGCACCAACGAGACCACGGTCGACTGGTCAGCGCCCAACACCGAGCAGCAGGCCGTGCAGAACAGCTACAACCAGACCTTCGTAGACGCCGTGCGCGCCACAGGCGGCAAGAACTACTACCGCAACCTGGTGGTGCAGACCTTCGCCTGCAGTCCCTACCATGGACTGAACGGTTTTACCGTGCCCGACGATCCCGTGGAGGAGCGGCTGAGCGTGGAGTTCCACTACTACGATCCCTATGAATACTGCGGCAACTGCACCTATTATTATTGGGGCGACGCCTACAAGGACAAGGGCCGGACCCCGAGCAGCAACGAGCAGACCATGGCCAACCTCTTCGACCGCATCGCCAATACCTGGATGACTAAAGGTCTGGGCGTGGTGATAGGCGAGTATGGCGTGGCCAACCACTACACCGAGGACGACAAACAGACACAGATGGAAAACATGCAGTACTATCTGAAGTGCCTGGTGAGCGAAGCCCGCGAGCACGGTTTCGCCGCCTTCGCATGGGACAACAACGCCTTCAACAACGGTCCGGAGAACTTCGGCATCTTCAAGCGGTGGCAGAACATGGCCGTGGGCAACGAATATTTTCTGAGAGGCATCACCGAGGGTTCCGGCTCCGAATACATCGAGCCGCAGCCCCACGAAGACGACCCATCGGGCGGTGTGACCTTCTGGGAGGGCGACGCCATGCTCGACTGGGGCAACGGTCTGCAGCTCAACGTGCCCGCCTCGCTCTTCGAAGGCAAGAGCAACGACGTGCAGCTGGTGCTCACCTACACGCAGGACTATACCGACTACGACGACCTGCAGCTCTTCTACGGCGACTGGAGTTCGCTGCTCCCATTCACCGTAGGCGGCAACAACTTCACGGGTGATTTCTCGCCGAGCGCCGTCTATTCCACCGGCAGCGGCACCACCCACACCACGGCCTTCTCCTTCAGCGAGGCCACGCTGAGCAGCATCCTGCAGAAGGGCATTGTGATTCAGGGCCACGGCATCCGCCTGAACAAAGTGGCGGTGAGCGACCCCGCCGGCATCGCCCTGCCCACCATGAGCGGCACGCAGCACACCCGCTACACCCTCGACGGCCGCCAGCTGGCACAGCCCCGCCACGGACAGATATACATTGAGAACGGCCGGAAACGGATAGCAGAATAGAATCATCGGATACTGTATCCAATATCGGCACACAGCCATTTTTTCACGATAAAAAATGACTGTGTGCCGTTTTTTTTTATATATTTGCGACAATTAACAGATGAGCCTTCCTAAAAGAAGAAATACCGCCATACTTGTTAATTCATCGGCACAACTAAATAAAGCTACTAAAAATTTCCTATAGGAATCTAAGACTCTTACCTTACGCCTAATAGCATCTTCCGCAATACAAGCGGAACAGTTGGCATATATACGGCAATAGAGCAATAAAGTATGATTTCCACCTTAATAATATAAATTATGAGAGAATTATATCATCGAAGCAAGAGGCCTCTACGGCCTTTCATCCATTTGCTTGTCCTGCTGATTTGTATGGGACAAGTTTGCGATGTCCTTGCGCAACCCCCCAAGAAAAAAGCGGGTGCGAAAAGGGCTGGTGTCTACTCCGATGTGCCCTACAATTACAATCGGGTAGGCAGTACTCATCTATACGCTCGCTTCAGCGATGCCATCGACTTTATGGGCTATTTTGAAGGATCCTACTATTCCTCCACTTTTGCCGACCGCGGCTACTATGTAGCCTTGAAAGTGGACGATGGATCAGCCCAATGGGTAAACTGCACAGACGGCTCCAACGTAGACGGAGTGAACTTCCAAGCTATTGTGGAGGAACAGGCCGAACTGGCACGGGTGACCTATCAGCTCACCAACACCAACGACCGTGATGTCAGCATCTCCATGGGTACACACGCCGATGTGCAGATAGGAAACAACGACTGGGCTCCCATCTATCGCAGAACAGACACCTTCGGCATGACCTATGGCCTGACCATGATGGACGGAAACGGAGCACAGTTGTGTGTACTTTTCGGTTCAGGCCTGGCCGGCGTGACCAGTGTCGATGATTTCTGGTTCGCCTATTATGGCACCAATGGTTCAGCATCTGAGACAGTGGGCGATTACAATCCCTACAGTAACTGGCTGCAAGAAGGCGGCGGATACGACAGTGGTATGGGATGGTGTTGGAAGAACCGTCTCATCCCGGCGGGAGCCACCGTGTCGTTCTCATTCCTCATTGGCGTGGGTGAGGTGAATCTGGAGCCCAACTCCACGTTTGCCGTCACGCCCGACGACCCGGAGGGATGGAACGACCTGTCACTGCCTCACCGCCTCATTGTAGAAGGCTCCTACGAGAGTCCGGCCGGATTGGACGGTATGATAGAATATGCGGCAGAAGACGAAGACACATGGCTTCCCCTGACCGATATGCTGAGTTCCGGCGAAGAATTCACCTCCACGCTCACCGTCATGTTCGATGCGAATAATTACGACAAGCACAAGATTAAATTCAGGACTCGCGACAACGTGGGCAACACCACCATGCTTCAGCCTATCGAATACATCGACGTGAGACCCTACTCGCTCTACGGCATCGCGGAGAGCAAGGTATACACCGGCGACTCCATCTTCCAAGACAATCTCACCTGTGATATGGAGGACGGTCAATGGACCGCCGTGTACCACAACAATGTGAATGTAGGCAGGGCCACCGTCAACCTCGAAGGTGTATTCCCCTACACCATCGGCCGCAAGCCCTATTACTTCAACATTGTGCCTCAGCCTCTGACTGGAAGTATCGTGATAGAGGAAGACAATCTCATCTTCAACAGAGAATACCAATACCCCTCCTGGCACTTCACCCAAGAGGCACTCAATGAGTTGGAAGAAGAGAAGGACTACACCCTGAACTGGGAGAACAACTTCCTGCCCGGCACCGCCACGCTAACGGTGAATGCAAAGGGCAACTACGAGGGCTCTCTCAGCGCCACCTTCACCATCAAGAAAGCGCCTCTGACCGATGACCTCTACAGCATCAGCTATCCTGAGCCGGAAATCAACTTTGACGGCGAGGGTCACGGCGCCGACATTACCATAGCAGAGTATGTGGGTACCCCCACCATCACCTATGTCTCGCACGACGGCAACTACAACAGCACAGAGAAACCCTCTGCCGGCGGAGAATACGACGTATATCTTGAGATAGCCGAAGGCGAGGGCTATCTGGCCCTGGATAGGTCCCTGCTCACCACGTTCGTCATCTATCAGGTGGACGAAGAAGTGCTGGCCGCCCTACAGCGCATCAATGACGAGCTGGGTGAAAGCGGAACCCGTCCCTGGGACTTCAGTGAAGGTATGAAGAGCGTGTTTTTACAGCCCGGTATCGGTACAAGCCAAGGACGCGTCACCTCTATCGACCTCTCCGGTAAGGGATTCTCCGGCGAGGTGCCTCAGGAACTGTTCAGTCTCCCTGACTTGGAACAGCTGAACCTCTCCGGCAACGGTTTTGAAGGAGACATCGCCAGCCAGCTGACAGACTTCGCAGCCCAAGGAGGAACCTTGTCGACCACCCTTCATGTCCTCGACATCTCCCACAATCAGTTCACGGGCAATGTGGGAGTCCTGGCCGCCCATTTCAGCGACCTGCAGACTCTCTATGCCCACAACAACTGTTTCTCGGCTGTAGACCCCATGGTATCACCCACGGTGAGCACGCTCACCCTGCATGGGCAGCAGATACCCAACACACTAACTCTGAGTCTGTCAGACCTTGTGAGTCCGTCCTTCCTCGGTATGATTCCCACCATCATCACCTACACCCATGGAGCGCAAGCCTATTCCACCGCCTTCGACCTGCTGCTGACGGAGAACGACCCCACCGCATGGGACAATGGCGCATGGACCATGAAGGTGAATGTGGTGAACGAGAATGTGACGTTGGAGAAATACGGGAACGCCCCCGACTTTACAGGAGAGAATCCCACCTCGCTCTATCTTACCATGGGAACAGGCACTTCAGCCACATATATGCCCGTAAGCCTTACCTTTGAGATAGGCGACGTGAATTTCAGCGGCGATGTGAATGTGCTCGACCTGCAGGCTATGATCAACTACATCTTCCAGACCTACGGGGGACTCTTCAACTACACCGCCGCCAATATATGGACCGACCAGACCATCAATGTGCAGGATGTAATCGGCATGGTGAGCACTCTCATGGCCATGGACCTTCCCACACAGATGGCCAACCACGCCGCAAGACTTGACACAGAAGTTGCCGAGGCCTCGGTCTTCTGCGACAACGGCACACTCTACCTCAGCAGCCTTCGTCCTGTGGCCGCCTTCGACATCTTCGTGAACGGCAGCAACAGCGCTGAAATCAGCCAGACCCTTCAGTCGATGGGCATCAGCTGCACAGCACGCCAGACGGAGAACGGCATGCATCTCATAGGCTACTCGATGAGCGGTGCCACGCTTCCTGAAGGCACCACCGCCATTGCCACCCTTTCGGGCGGCACCACCATGGTGGCCCACGCCATGCTCTCCGACCTTGAGGCCACAGAGATTCCGGTGATGCTCAACAACGACATCACAGGTCTGGAACTCCTCATGACCGCCAACATGGATGTCAAGGCCAACGCCGAAGGCATCGTGCTGCTTACGAAGAAGAGCATAGCACAGGCAGTCTGGAGCATCTACCATTTGGACGGAAGTTTGATAGACAAGGGTGTGATGCGCAACATCACAGCCGGCCACTATCTGCTGCAGCCGCGCACCGAACTGCAAGGCAACACCTGGATTGTAAAGGTGGCTGCTCTCGGTGAGAAGGAAATCATCAAGAAAATCAATATCAGATAAGGATATGAAGACAACAAGATATTTACTGGCCATGCTGCTCATGTGCATCGCTTCGCTTGGAGCCAACGCACAGAGAGCAAACAGACTGATTATAGACGATATAGTTGTCGAGCCAGGCTCCACGGCACAATTGCCTGTTGCGGTGAGCAATACCGATGCAGTGGTAGGTATGGAATTTGACCTCACCCTGCCCGACGGTGTCACCATGGACCTGACGGCCACCCCCACCGACCGTGTGGACGACCATCAGACAACTATCAGGAACATGGGCGGCAACACCTACAAGGTGCTGCTCTACTCGCCCTCGAACAAGCCTCTGCACGGCAGCAGCGGCGCAGTGATGAAGCTGCCCCTGCACATACCTTACGACATTGCCGACGGGGCCGAATACCCCCTTACACTGGAGAATGCCGTATTGGCAATCGTATCGGGTGCCAATGTCCTGACCGGCGTGTCGGCAGGCAAGATTATTGTCTCCACCCTGCCCGACCTGACGGTAAGGAACATCGCAGCCGACAAGTCGGCGTTCAATCCCGGCGAGCACATCAGCATCTCGTGGGAAGTGCGGAACATAGGACAAGCCTCTACCGGCGACGGATGGAGCGAGCAAGTGTCGCTGGTATCGGAAGACGGCAGCGAGAGCAAGCTGATAGCCACCGAATACTACCGCGAATCATTAGGCGGAACGTCAGGTGTGAACCGCAGCACAGAGGTTGACCTGCCTGCCCTCTTAGGCATAGACGGACCGGTGAAGATACAAGTACGCATCGTTCCGTTCGAAGGTGTCAAGGAAAGGTCCGACGCAGTTGCGAACAACACTGGTCAGAGCGAGTCCGTCTACACCGTAGGCAAGCAACTCACACTTGAGGTATCGCCCACAAGGTTTGTTGAGAATGAGGCAAGCAGTGTCTATGTACGACTCAACCGGAGCGGACGGTGGACTGAGGAACAGTCGTTCGGCATCACCGCCACAGCCGACAGCCGCATCGACATTCCCAACACCATCACCATCCCTGCCGGACAAAGCGGTGCGGTAATCTATCTGCCTATTGCCGACAACACTATTCTCGACAACGACTCCATCGTCGACCTGTCGATAAGCGGCAACGGATATGCGGCAGTGAGTCAGCGCATCATCATCGAGGACAACGAGTATCCCGACCTCAGTGTCACAGCATCGAAAAGCGTGGTCAATGAGGGTGAGACCTTCCAGCTCACCGTCACCACAAGCCGAGTTTCGGGACAGTCCATTGTAGTGACACTGACAAGTGAAAACAACGAACGCTTCTCATTCCCATCACAAGTAACAATTCCCGCCAATGAGGAATCTGTTACCATAGATGTGACAGCTACGGAGAACGAAATCCCAGATGTAGATTTGTCCAACATGTTTACAGCCGTCGCTCCAAGGCACAATACCGGTGAAGCACTTATACTGTTGCAAGACAATGATATGCCAGTGTTGCAGCTCTCGATTTCACCCGACAAAGTGTCAGAGAGTGCCGGTCCTGTTTCTATATCTGGCGTATTACGTCGATTGACTAATCAGGACAAGAAAATCACTGTCAAGTTGTCCGACAACTCCAATGGTAGCATTTATTATGCCAATTCCACCATAGAGATGGCAAGTGGTGTGGATGAGATTCATTTCAATCTTGGCCCCATTGACAATGCGAACGTGGACGGTGACCGTATTTACACCATCACTGCAGCTGTTTATGTCTCCTCATGCAGCTGTAGTGCCTCAGGCGAATCAGCCGGTGCCGTAAACACTCAGCTGGAAGTATACGACAATGACGGACCTACATTGTCCTTGGCGTCATCGGCCAGTACCGTGAGAGAGGGCGGCACTGTTTCCTTGACCGTCACACGCAACACTTCGACTGCTGCAGACTTGATTGTCAACCTTTCTTCCGACAATGACGGAATCTTGACATACAATCATTCTGTAACAATCCTAGCGGGAGCCAATTCCACCTCAACGGAAGTAACGATTGCATCCAATGATGTACAAAATGACTCGAAAATAATTGTATTCACGGCCGAAGCTGACGGAATGAGTGCTGGAACATGTTATCTGAATGTGACCGACCAGACAAAACCGGATGCTTATATCAGTAATATTACGGCAAGCAAAGAATCGGAAACTGTGAAAGGTCATGTGACATTATCCATTGATGTAGCCAATAAGGGACTGGATGTGTTGCCAAGGGATGTCGCTGTTAAAGTTTACCTAAAGGGCGTAAACAATGCCCTTACCATGGCTTACACCGAAAAGCAGTTGGCTGTAGGTGAGACAGAGACAGTAAAGATTCCTGTTGCCTTGCCATCCAATGTGGGTACACACAGGTATTATGCTGTTGTAAATGAGAACAGTGCCATCGACGAACTGTCATTCAACAACAACACCTCCGCAGAGGTTTCCGTTCTTGCCACCGCACCTTATACGGCGACAGTCAGCACAGACAAAACCATTTACAACCAAGGTGACAAAGTCTTGGTGACAGGACAACTCAATGGAAACGGCATTGCCAACACTGCAGTGGAGGTCTACGTCATCAATGATGGTGCAAGGCAAACCCAAACCGTGGAAACCGATGCCCAAGGAGCATTCTCTTCAGAATGGCAGCTCTATTCTCTGCAGTCTGGACACTTTATTGCGGGCGCCTGCTTCCCGGGCGAGGGACTAACAGAGGCTATGGCTTCATTTGACGTGTACGGATTGAGACGCACCAGTGGAGGGTATGTCACTTGCGATGTGACGATGGGTGATACCTACAACGGAAATATCGGTTACGTCAATCCTGGTGTTCTTGACCTCACTGACGTCAAGGTGGAGGTTTTGTCAAAGCCTGACAACTGCGAAGTAACGGTAGACATCCCGACAACCATTAATGGTGGAGAAACCGTGCAACTGACCTATTCGTTGACCGGCACAGCTGCTACCGATGGTAACGATTGGGATGAAATCAACCTGCGTATTACGACAGCAGAGGGAGTCACGCTTGACCAGACGTTGTATTTCTATTGCAGGAATGCACGGGCAAAACTTGTAGCAAGTGTTGATGAACTGGTCACAACCATGACCAAAGGCAAGTCGCGCGAATACAGCATTCAGGTGACCAACATCGGTAAAGGTAATTCTGGAAAAGTCGTGTTGGCATTGGTGCCCTGGATGAAATCGCTTTCAGGCAACGAGCTACCCTCAATGAACCAAAACGACACAACAACGATAGCTTTGCAATTCACGCCAACCGACGACATGCAGCTCAACGTTCCGCAAACAGGACAGTTTGCCATCAATTGTGAGAATGGCGAAGGAACTGTTGTAAAGTTCAACATTACTCCCGTTGCTGAAGAAAAAGGTACACTGACCGTTGATGTGATGGATGAGTACACCTACTATACAGAACTTGCACCGCATGTGGAGGGCGCACAGGTTGTTGTACGTAATCCCGTCACCAAAGCTTTGGTGGCACAGGGACTGACCGGGCCTGACGGAAAATTGTCTGTTGAATTGACAGAGGGTTATTACAGTCTATCTGTCACAGCCAACAACCATGATTCCTATTCCAACAACATCTATGTTGACCCAGGTACAGAAACGTTTAAGGAAATCAACCTCAGTGTGCAAGGCATCACAGTTGACTGGAGAGTGGAAGAAACAGAGGTCGAGGATGAGTATGAGATTGTTACAACCGTGACATTCGAGACCAATGTACCAGAGCCTATTGTCGTATTGGAAGTACCCAGTAGGATTGAGGGTGAGAACCTTAATGAGGGAGAATCATTGGTCTTCTATGCTAAGTTAACTAATAAAGGTCTTATCAATGCTGAAGATGCAGAAGTTGTCTTCCAAGAAAGAACTGGTGATTTCGTATGGGAGCCATTGGCTCAAAACCAGGGTCTGACCATTGCTCCACAGCAAAGCATTGTCATCCCTATTAAGGTGACTCGCTTACATCATTCGTCAGTAAACAGGAGAGCCTCTTCTGAAGACGGATGCGTTCAGGATTTTATAGATTCATACAAGTGGGTATGTGGAAAAGACAGAAAATGGCATGAATATACTGTAAGAGTACCATATTTGAGATGCCCGATAAAACCTGGCAGCGGCGGCCCAACAGGACCTTCAGGTCCGTGGGTTGGTCCGAGAGGTCCTTACGGTCCGACCGGCCCCAATGGCCCCAATATTGGTCCTGGCATCCCATGGTATAACCCCAATACGAATAATAACAATGTGACGACAAAAGACGAGACCAACAATTGTATACCATGCGTAGACCATTATTCCAAGAAATTGGTAGACTGTGGAATCAGTTTCATATTACCAAGCGCTTTGGGATGTGCTAAAGGTGGTATAGATTGTGGCAAGAGTTCAATTGAAGGTGATACAGATTGGCGCTTTTATGCAGATTGCACATTATCTGGAGTTGGATGTATTGCAGCATTATGTGAATCTTCAACTGCTGTGACAGGTGTTGGTATTCCTGTGGCCGCAATATGTGAGGGAATTGGCACATTAGCAGACGTGGCATCATGTGTGATTTCACTTACAGAACCTTGTGATCCAGAAAGCCTGTATAACCGTGCTAAGAGAGCGGCATCAGAACCAAGTTATATTACACAACTACGAAATGCCGCTATGACAACTTCTAAGGAATACTGTAGTTATCTGGATATTATCATTGAACTGTTTGGAGATAGTGCTTGGGTGACAAATACTACCTTAGGAGAGATGGAAGCCATTTTGGATGAAGTTGCATTTACCAACAATAAATACCTTGTGGCGGATGATTATCTCTTATACAAACCTATGGGAATCAGTCTTACCCAATACTATCAGTTTATTGAGAGATTGAACAATACGACTACTTTTGACCTTACTGGCCAGGATTCTGAGAATCGCATTCATTATGAAAACATAAAGAATGCTTATTCAAAGATGGAAGAAGCTGAAAAAGAAGCCATTGAGATGGGTTACAACAGTGTTGGAGAAATGTGGGGAGTAGAATTGAATCGTTGTTATGAAAAATTGCAGGAAGGCAAGTCTACTGTTTGTGCATCCATAACCCTACAGTTCACACAAAACATGGTGATGACCCGTCAGGCATTCCGTGGCACATTGACCATATTCAACGGTCATGAGACGGAAGCCATGACAGATGTCAAGTTGACTTTGAATGTCAGCAGTGCCGATGGCAAGGTGGCGACTTCACATGAGTTCCAAATCAATCCGGAGACACTGAATGGTTTCAATGGAGAATTGGATTTGACGAGTGGTTGGTCGCTTGCCGCAGGTGGGACTGGAATAGCAACTATCATATTTATCCCAACGAAGTACGCAGCACCAACTGGACCTGTTGATTATTCATTTGGCGGAACACTCTCTTACATTGATCCTTTCTCAGGCTTGGAAGTGACACGCGAGCTGTATCCCGTCACACTGACAGTGAAGCCTTCGCCGGAACTTGACCTCGACTACTTCCTGCAGCGCGATGTCTATGGCGACGACCCGCTCACGGAGGATGTTGTGGAGCCCATGGAGCCCGCCGAGTTCGCCCTGCTCATCAACAACAAGGGCTATGGCGACGCCACCAACGTGCGCATGACTACCCAGCAGCCTGAGATTATCGACAATGAGAAAGGTCTTCTGATAGACTTCGAGATCTTGAGCTCGCAGGTAAACGGCGAGGAGAAGACACTGGCATTCGGTGAAAGCATAGCCAATGACTTCGGCACCATTGAGGCCGGCACCCAGACCTATGCCCAATGGTGGCTGCAAAGTTCGCTGCTCGGCCACTTCACCGACTACAGTGTGAGCTACAACCACCTGACCAGTTACGGCAACGAAGACCTCTCGCTGCTCGACGAAGTCAGAATCCATGAACTTATCCACGGCTTCACCGCCGCAGACGGCAAGCGTGGATTCCTGGTGAACGACATTGCCGACGCCGATGACCTGCCCGACAAGGTGTACCTCACCGACGGTACCGACGACATGGTGGGCATGGCCGCTGCCGCCACACTCACGCCTCAGGGCGACGACTATCTGCTCTCAGTGAGTCCGTCGGAGGCCGGTTGGACCTACGGCTCTCTCATCGACCCGACCGACGGCAAGCAGGAGCTTACAGCCGTAATCAGGCAGAGCGATGGTGTGGAGATACCGCTCGACAATGTGTGGCGTACCGACCGGACCCTGCGCGACGGAAAAGACCCGCTCTATGAGAACCGTATCCACTTTGTGGGCAACCTGCCCGCCAACGGAGAGACCTACCTCCTCTCGTTCACACCCAGAGAGCAGACGGAGCCCAACAACACGGTGAACGGTATCATTACAGCACAGACAGCCGATGGCGAGCCCGTTGTCGGAGCTACTGTCACCCTGCGCAGCGGTGATGTAACCTACACTACGACCACCAACTCTTCGGGTCAATTCACCATGCAGGTAGACGATACTTCAAAGGACTATGTTATCAGTTGCACGGCCGAGGGCTTCATCGACAGCCAGGAACAGAGAGTTAGCTTCGGCGACGAAGCGACCAACTGCTTCTTCGTGCTGCAGCCGGGTGCCACCGTCTATATGTCGGCCAGTGGCCTCTGCACCTACTCAAGTGTTGTGGGTCTGGACTTCACACAGGCATCCGCACCCGTGAAGGCATACTACGGCAAAGTGTATAATACACAGCGTGTAATCCTCAACGAAGTAGAGGTTGCAGCCGCTGGCGAGGGTCTGGTGCTTCAGGGTGATGCAGGCAGCCGAATAGACATTCCTGCTGCCTACGGAGCCACCCTGCTCACCGACAATCTGCTCACCGGCACAGCCTTTGAACCATTCACGGTGACTACCGACGATGTCTATGTCTTAGCCAACCTGACCGGAAAGCCCAAGTTCCATCAGGCAGAGCGCGGACTGGTGATACCGAGATTCAAGGCATACTTGCTGTATTACTTGGATGAGGATGAGAACAACAGCCTTGAAATCATCTTCGATGAGACCCTGCTCATAGACATGATTCGCCAAGCCGAACAAGACACCGACCACTTCCGTGCCGATGGTGTGAAGATTGACTTGAAGCAGAAGGGGTTGCACATCCTGAAGGGAAAGAAAATTATGGTGAAATAATAATCATTAAGACTATATGAAAAAGTATATCAAACCGTTAATCAAAACGCTTTGCGTGGAAACAAGCAATTGCATCGCTCTCTCGGTAGACATTGACCACTCTGTGAAGGTGTCTGATTCTGGCGATGTGCTGTCGAACGAAAATCCTCTGGCTTTCGAATGAAATTATCGAAATAGGCGATGCTCATACAGCCTGCCTGAGTAATAGAAAAAGTCGAGACCTGTGTTTGGGTCTCGACTTTTTCGTTACTAGTTCAACAGTTGTTTTATGGTCACCACTTGCTGAAAAACACCGCTGTGGGTATTCTGCTTCAACCCGAGTGTCGTGACGAGAGTGAGATGAATATTTTGCTTGAACGACAACTTCTCCTGCAAGACGGCAATTCGGTTGCGAAGCGCCAGTTCATCCGAAGCATTGGGTTCATACTCATTGGAAAGGAATTTCATCTCACAAAGATTCACCACCCGATCGGCCCGAATTATCAGCATGTCAATCTGAGCGCCATGTCGTTCCTCGTCGCCACGGACTATCCAGGCTGTCTCCTCTGATGCCACACTCTCAACACCCAAAGCCCGCTTGATTTGACCAATATGATTGAAACAAACCTGTTCAAAAGTGATGCCCCTCCATGCATTCATCGCTGCACTATTCTGATTATGCTGCCAGAAAGCGGTATCGTTGACACGTTGTCCCTCCACAAAAGTGAGGTAGAACTGACAGAAGCAATCCGACAACTTATACCGCACGCTATTATCTTGTAAGGCAAAAGGACGATAGGTTTTGACAAAATCACTGGCCACCAATGACTCCATCATCTTTGAGAACGACCCTCCCGATGTCAATCCCAGATGCCTCACAATTTCCTCACGTGTAAAACCGATATGCCGCCTTGACAATAATTTCACTACAGACATATAATCGTCAGGATTGCTGAACAACGAACTAAAAAGACGCCTAAACTCTGACTCCAACTTGGCACCGCGTTGAAAAAAAAGCATGTCAATATTCTGAGCAAGACTCTTGCCACGCTGGAAATAATTCATGTAATAAGGTATTCCTCCAAGAACCATATAACACTCTATAATATCATAATCAGACATGACAATATTTCTGGCCTCAAAAAAAGACTTACACTCACCAAGCGTGAACGGCGACAGTTTAATCTGCCAAGTAAGCCGGTCATACAGTCCTCCTTTGTTGTTGATAAGGTTGTCAAGCATCCAAGATGTAGCACTACCACATACTATCAACATCACGCGGTCATGCCAGGCACCCCAAGTATTCCAAAAATGCTCAAATGCCACGATAAATCTAGAACGCGCCGTATCCATCCACGGGAGTTCGTCGATAAATATCACTTGACGTTCTCCATCGTCAAGACTCTCCAGTAATTTGCCCAACATTTCGAAAGCTTCCAACCACGATTTTGGACAACGGTTTTCCTCCATTCCATAACGCATCAAACTGGCATAAAAGGCCTCAAGCTGATCACGCATTGTTATCTTGCGTTCTTTATCATAAGGAGAGAGACCGCTATGATAGAATGTCATCTTGTCTTGAAACAACTCCTTCACCAAAAAGGTCTTACCCACTCTCCTCCGTCCATAAATGGCCACAAACTCAGGTTTATCACTATGATAAAGGTTCTGCAATTCTTGCTTTTCCTGGGTACGTCCTATTAGTTTATCCATATATGATTTATTAAATATATCGGTCACAAATATACTGAATATTTTTGTTTTGGCCAAATAAACGGGTATATAATCAGCCAAATCGATGGTAAATTGATGTGTTTTGGCTGAATAAAGGGGTACATAATCAGCCAAACGAAGAGAATAAGGTGCGTTTTGGCTGAATATAACAAGCATGAATAATTGAATCCATGCTGCTTTCCGACGAATGGCAATGACAGAATACAACCAAAATAGCGACAAAAATAAAAAATCGGAAGAAAAATTTGGTAGTTTCCGCCAAAGTGATTATTTTTGCAGCCGTAAAAAGACAAAAAGGATGATGACGACCCCTACCCTACAGAACCGCGCTTTGTGTTGTTGCGCTAATCGGCTGATTAGCGGCACAAATGGTGTGTAGGTATAGAGACGGTCTGGCATCGACATACAGAACACCCTACAGAAGGCTCCGCTAATCGGCATAGATTGGCGGAGCCTTCCGCATTTATCCTAAGAGCGAATCCATCCACAAGCAATCTCAACCATAAAAATAAAAACAGTATGAAAATTTACAAAAAACTTACCGACCTGATTGGGCACACCCCGCTCCTGGAAACCACACAGCAGGAGGGGCAGCAGGCCCGCGTGATAGTGAAACTGGAGTACGCCAACCCCGGCGGCAGTGTGAAAGACCGCATTGCGCTCGCCATGATAGAAGATGCCGAGCGGAACGGACGCCTCCAGCCCGGCGCCACCATCATTGAGCCCACCAGCGGCAACACCGGTGTGGGACTGGCCTGGGTAGGCGGCAGCCGCGGCTACAAGGTGATACTCACCATGCCCGATACGATGAGCATAGAGCGCCGCAACCTGCTGCGCGCCTACGGCGCCCAACTGGAGCTGATCCCCGGTGCCCAGGGCATGAAGGGCGCCATAGCCCGCGCCGAACAGTTGCGACAGGAGATAGAGGGCGCCGTGATCCTGGGACAATTTGAGAACCCCGCCAATCCCGCCGCCCATGTGCGCACCACAGGCGAGGAGATATGGAGCGACACCGACGGAGAGGTAGATGTGTTCGTGGCCGGCGTGGGCACGGGCGGCACCCTGAGCGGTGTGGGCAAGGCGCTGAAACGCCACAAACCGCAAATAGAAGTGGTGGCAGTGGAGCCCGACACCTCGGCCGTGCTCTCCACCGGACAGGCCGGCAAGCACAAGATACAGGGCATCGGTGCCGGTTTCGTGCCTCAGACCTACGACGGCGGTGTGGTGGACCGCATCATCACCATGAGCTATGAGGAGGCCCAGCAGGGTGCCCGGCGCCTGGCACAGCGCGAGGGGCTGCTGGTGGGCATCTCATCCGGTGCCTCCTACGCCGCCGCCCTCCGTCTGGCGCTGCTGCCCGAATACGCCGGAAAGACCATCGTGGCGCTGCTGCCCGACACCGGCGAGCGTTACCTCTCCACCGACCTTTTCGTCTAACCGTTCAGCATCCAAACCATATGAACATCGACCCAATCACCGCCGAGGCGGCCCAGCGCATGCAGCATCTCCAACAGGAGAAAGAGAAGGAATGGCAGGGCACCGGCTTCCTGCCCTCTGTCGAAGACATCGGGGCACTGATGCAGGTGCTGCGCCGCCTCTTCTTCCCCACTATCTACGCGCCACGACAAGAAGCAGCGGCCCACTCTACGCCACAGCAGCTACAGGCGGTGGCCAGCCTCGCCCGCCCGCTGATAGAAGCCGGTCTGCGTGCCACCGGAGCCGGAGCCGCCGGGGAAACGGCAACGCGCGCAGAAGCCATGACGCAGCAGTTCATCAGTGAGTTGCCCTCCATCCAGTCGCTCCTCTACACCGATGTGGAGGCCGTGGGCCACAACGACCCCGCCGCCACCTCTCCTGTGGAGATTGTGAGCTGCTACCCCGCCATCACCGTGATGCTGCACTACCGTGTGGCCCACGCCCTGTATGAAGCCGGTGTGCCCCTGGTGCCCCGCATGATGACAGAGCGCGCCCACTCCATCACCGGTGTCGACATCCATCCAGCGGCACACATAGGGGCCTCGTTCGGTATCGACCACGGCACGGGCATCGTGATTGGCGAGACGGCTGTCATCGGCAATGAGGTGATGATTTACCAGGGCGTGACATTAGGTGCCAAAAACTTCCATCGCAGCGAGGAGGGCACACTGCTCAACGAGCCCCGCCACCCCATCATCGAAGACCGTGTGACCATTTACTCCAACAGTACCCTGCTGGGACGCATACGCATAGGGCACGACTCCATAATAGGCGGTAACCTGTGGATTACGAAGGATGTGGCGCCCCACTCACAGGTGCGGCAGCCGAAACCCATAAAATTCCACGGTTTCATCGACGGTGCCGGCATCTGAGCCATCAGAGGCACATCCTACACGAGTGCTTTCAATAGGAAAGGCCACCAAGAATCGTCTTGGCGGCCTTTCTGTTATAGAGAGGGTTTAGTGTTTTACTTAATCACCATCTTTTGTCCGTTGACCAGGTAGAGGCCCTTCAGGCCTTTCAGGTCGGCTGCCTGGCGGCGCACCAGACGTCCGTCGATGGAGTAGACGTCGAAGCGGTCTTTTCCGGTGACGTCGGATAGTTCGGTGATGCCATCGGTATCGGTGATGCAGATATTGTCGAGATACATGGTATCACCCCAGCTCTCCACCTCGAACCAACCGGCATGGGTGGGCACCTGGAAGTCGACCGAGAAAACGATGCGCGAGAAGCGTCCGCCTGCCACGGCTCCCACGGGCACCTCGATGGTGCTGTATTCGGTGGTCACCGGATAGGTGCCGAGCGGTTGCAGGGCGCCATATTCTGAGCATCCGTAGAGAGATATCTCATGGATGGTTTCCGACTTGGCGTCGAAGGTGAGCATGGGCAGGTTGACGCAAGAGCTCAGGTCCAGTTTACCGGTGGTGATGGTGCCGGTGCCCGGTTCCTCGAGTCGTGCCATGCGCATGGCATGTCCGTCGCCGTCGGAAGCGTCATCGGTGAGGTAAGCGCCCACGAGCTGGTCGCTGTCCCAGCGGTAGGCGAGCGTACCTTCGCTCAGGTTCTCCACGAAGGGCAACTGATAGGGTGCGCCCACCACGATGGCTGCCGCCATGAACTGACCTTCGCCAGCCTCGTTGACAGGCTTGATGCCCCATACCATGAGCTGCTGCGCACCCTCGTCGGTGTTGTAGTTGTAGGTAAAGTGGTCGGTACCGGTGGTGCTGGCCAGTTGCTCGATAGGCGAGAACCAGGAGAAGCCGTCCCACTCATAGTCCCAGAGCTGGTATTCCACCTCGGCAGGGTTCACATAACCGCCGTTGGCACCCTCAGTGCCCACGGGACTCCATTTGAACTCCACATTGGAGCCGTTGTCTACAACCTCCAGACCTTGCAGGCCGGCGGGAACGTCCTGACCTACCCAAGCCGTCACTTTTCCGCTCTTGATGCCGGGGCCGTAAGCATTATGGGCCACGACCTCGAACACATGGTTGCCCGACACCGGCACCTCGGCGGAAATCTCCACGCCGGCGCCCGGTGTGATGCTCTCCTTGGTGCCGGCCACATTGCCGTCGCACAGCACCTCGGCTTTGGTTATCTCGGTGAGTTCGGAGCCATTGACCGTCAGGCTAGGAGCCGTGAAGCTCACGGTGGCCTTCTTCTCGCCCATTGCGGCGGGGGTGACGGCCATGTCGGCGGGTGCGGCGGGTGCAAGCGGATCGGCACCCGGCTCAATGGTCAGTTCGGAGAGATAGATAGAGTTGTTGTACATGTCGCTGATGGCATGCACGGCGATGAAGCAGAGGCCGTCTTCCTGAGCGGTGAAATTGCCCTCGATGGTGACAAAGTCTTCCGACTGCAGCTCCGTGGGCTCAATCACCGTGGTAGTGAGCCCGGCAGGCGTTCCGGCCCGTCCGGCAAGCACCTCGAGGCGCTCGGCGCCCCAAGCTTCGGAGCGGGCTTTGAGGGTTACCTTGTAGTTATGTCCTGTCTGGGCGTTTATAGGCATGGACACGAGGTAGTCGTCGCCGTTGACATAAGCCCAGTTGTACCGGGCCGTCATGTTATCGGCATCCCATGCCCAGGTCACATTGTCGCTGTTGTTGTCGATGACGCTGAACATGCCGAAGGTTTCAGCATCGGAGAAGTCGGCAGTATAGGGTATTTCGAGCGGCTCGATGACGAAGATGCTCACCGGTGCGGCTTTCTGTCCGCGTCCGTAGCTGTTGTAGGCAACAGCCTCATAGGTGTGCTTGCCCAGTGTGAGGCCGGCGTTGTCGGTCATGAAGGCAGGAACACCGACTGGCACATCGGTCAGCGTGGCCACCACATTGCCGTCGCGCAGCAGCTCGATCTTGGTTATCTCAGTAAGTTCGGAGCCATCGAAGGTCTTTGCGGGAGCGGTAAAGGCGGCGTTCACCTGCAAGGCCACGCCCTCTTGTGTCACGGCCAGGTCGGTAATGGCGGCAGGCGCCTTGTCGTGTGGTCCCTCCTCGATGAAGAAGTTGTCCACATAGAGCGAACTGTAGTCTTCGTCGCTGGCATTGCGGATACCGAAGTAGTAGTAGCCCGTCTCGCTCACGGTGATACGCTCATTATGGAACGTGATGGGAGCGGTCGACTCGCAGGGTTCGTTGAACACTTCCTGTGTCAGGGCTGCCGGTGCGGCCTCCTTGCCCATGCTCACCACCAAATTGGGCTGTCTGGAGCCCCATGCGTCGAGCGAGAGATGGTAGTTCTTGCCGGCCTCGAGCTTGATGGGGAGTGAGATTAGCCAGTCGTCGGCGGGATGGTCGGTCAGTGACATGACATAGTAACTGCCGTCGTAGTAGCGCCACATGAAGGAATCTTCACTGTTGTTGACGACGGAGAACGACATGCGCTCGGCGGCCGTATCGAAGCCGTTGCTGTAGGGCAGCTCGTCGACCTGGGTGATGATGACGGTCTTGGTCCACACGGTCAGTGCGTCGGCATAGCCGGCGAATTCAAGGTTGTCGTCCCAGAAGAGTCCTATATGGTGGCCGTAGTCACTGAAGGAGTCGGTGCCCTGCAGGGTTATCACATCACCGTCGACGGTGAAGGTGAAAGCATCGGCATAGCTGTCGTCGGCCGTGATGTCGCCGTTTTCAGAGCCCTGTACCCACCGTAGGCTCACGGTGGTCTGGTATTCCTCGCTGTAGGTCACGGGCTGCTTGGCAGGCACTGTGATGGTGTTGCCCTCTCTGGTGCCTTTCACCCAGGTGCCGAACAGACGTTTTGAGATGGGGTCTTTGATGTAGACGGTGCCGTCGGTACATTCCACCAACTCCACGACACCATCCTGATCGTCCCACATGAGATAGCCGTCTTCCTCGTAGAGGCCCAGGCCGGAGCGTTCATACATGAAGTGCTCGCCCTTGGCGGGTGCGGTGATGACACCGTGCTCGTCGACGGTTTCAGTGGCGGGGCTGTTGTCATAGGGCTGATAGGTCACCTCGCCCGTTGCGATGTCGTACCACATGATGTCCGACTTGTTGGCTTGTCCGCCGCCGTAGTAGGTGGTTTGCAGGCCGATGTTGACGGTGGGGTCGAAGGGCAGGTAGATGAACGACGACGACACCCAGTAGAGGTACTCGTCGCGGTAGTTGATGGTGGTGTGGTAGGGCACCTCGGTCATGTCGGCCTCCAGCTGGAAGCCGTTGGCGGCGCTGAAGGTGTAGGGCTCATTGTCTACGAAGCAGGTGAAGGTGAGCTTGTCGAGGTCTATCATGTTGCCGTCTGCATCCGTCTCGGGTATGGAGAAATAGAAACTCGAGTTGCTGGACCACTCGCTGCTGGGATAGTAGCCCTGGAACTGGGGTTGTGCTGGCACGGCGGCCACTTCCGTCCAGGGAGACATGTTGAAGTGTTTGTAGTATTCGAAGAGATAGATATTGTCGGGGGTTCCGTCTATGCTCAGGAAGTCGTCACCGTTGGAGGAGATGGTACGGGTGGCAGCATCGTAGTTGAGTTCGATGGCATCCTGCAGTTCAAACTCCTCATAGCCGTATCCGTACTCTTCGTCGATCTTCCAGTTGGCCACACCCACATGGTTGAAGATATGGCGGGCTCCTTCGTACACGCCGAGATACTGTCCGCCGGCGATGGTCACCTTGTCGCCGCTGATGGAGCCCTTAATCCAGCCGCCGGTGCCAGGCTCGCCCGAGGGTCCCTCGATGGTGTTCATTGTCTGCAGGTAGAGGTCGCTGCCGCTTACGATGGCATTGACAAACTTGGTGTTTTGCTCGCCGCCCATTTCAAAGCTGGCCTGGAATTTCTCCACCTGGGCATCGGCCGGCGGCATGGCGGGAGCCGCAATGGAGCGTATGCAGGTGTTCCATTCTATGGCATAGGCGCCGTAGTAGCCGCTGGCGTCGTAGTTGGCCACACCGATGGCATAAGGAGGCACCTCATCGTTCGGACCCAGCTTATAGTCGTCGATGGCGGAGAGCACCCCGTCTTTATAGAGCATTTTGATGGGTTCTTCGGTCTCCTCCCAATAGACCACACTTTCCATCTCGCCCGTTTCCTGGTTCTGCTCTTCCTGCAGCCAAGTGTCATAGCGGGTGATGTAGTAGAGGTCGGGCTCGCCGTTCCACTCCATTTTGGCCACCAGCTGGCGCTCTATCACCACGGTATCGCCCTCGGCGCGGGTCATTTTCACCCAGGAGCCCATGGTCTCGCCTATCATCTCATAGGCATAGATACAGCCGTCGTCGCCTTCGACGATTTTAGAGACAGCCGACTCCTCCACTTTGTACTCCATGCCGAAATAGCCGGTGAGATAGCCTTCGTAGGAGAGCAGCATGTTGTCGTAGAGGCGTCCGGCGGGCTGTTCGGTGATGACCTCACCGTCGCCCGCGGCCTTTAGTTTCCTGGCTTTCAGCGCATTGGCTATCCAGCCTCCATCGGTCTTCCGCTCTTTCTTGGGCGTATAGACCGCTGTTCCACGCCTGGCTTTCTCCAAGGCGTCGGCCTTTTTCATTTTTTCCACGGCAGCGGGTTTCGTGAGCTGCGCCTCAGCAGGTTTTGTCTGCTGGGCCACAGCTGTGGTCACCGCCATCAGAGCCGCGATAAAAAACAGCGTAAAATGTTTCATAAAATTAAGGTTTATGTAGTAATGTGACGTCAAAAGTATAAAAAATTGAAACAAAAAGCAAGGATTTTTCGAACAATTTTGCATCATTCCATAAGAAATAGCAACATTTTCACACTTTTTGTAGGCGACAAACAGCAAGAAGAGTGGATGCCCGGGGGCACCCACTCTCTTATTTATCGGATTCGTAATTCCAAGCTTACTTGGACGAAGTTGCACGGGGAGCTTTCTTGATGTACATGTACTTGGGATACTTGCCCAGGACAAACAGGGTGACAGGGCAGAGCCAGATGTCGCGGTGGAAACCCTCTAGGTCGCGTACCTCATAGGTGGAGCCACCGGTGAGCGAGTGATCCTTCTGAATCAGTTCGGCGTAACCCTCGAGCTGTAGTCTCTTGCTCGACGGACGAACCTGGATTTCGGAGGTCACATCATCATCCGAAAGGAAGGCGCACAACTTGTCGGCACCTGCCACCATCAGAAGATTGTGATGGTCGAAGGGCCAGTTGGGGAAATCCACATACCAGAGACCATCGTCCTCATGATTGAATTTGATGGTGTATTCATCCTTCTGACCGAAAATACTTCTCGACATCACTCTTGCTCCGTGCAACAAATCTCTAACTGTGTACTGCATAAAATTTAATTTTTAAGTTAAATATTGCGTAATATTCACGCAATAACATAACTGCAAATAGTGTGCCAATGGTTTTCTGCCATTTTTCAGGGCAAAAAGGGTGAAAAGCATGCCAATATGTCGCGTAACAATTACGCAATAACAGAATTTGTCAGCCTTTGACATTTTGTCAAGTTATCTGCTCCTGCATCTGCAGCGTGTCGCTTCCGCTGGTCGTGCCGAATCTCATCACCATTAGGCTTGGAGGGAAAGTCATCAGTCACCTGGTGCTTAAAACGTCGTGAAGTAGATGAGGCACAACGTTTCAAAAGGCATCCAATCACGCGATTCAGCACCAAATTGGTATAGCAATAGAAAACAAAAACGAGTTACATCGCTGTAACTCGTTGATTTTAAAAGTAGCGGGAATCAGGATTGAACTGATGACCTCATGATTATGAATCATGCGCTCTAACCAGCTGAGCTATCCCGCCATCATTTGTTTTGCGGGTGCAAAGGTAGGCATTAAAATTGAAACCGCAAAATTTTTTTATGATTTCTTTCTTTTTTAGTGGCAAAAAATTGTATTTTTGCAGCGGTATGGCACTATCTAACCTAAGCTGCGACATTTATGGAAAAGCAACAACTCATTTTAGAGCACCCACTGCACTCCCGTTCCAGCTCTATCATCTGGCAACTGATTAGCACCGCCGGAGGATTGAAGAAATGGGTGGCCGATGATGCCACAGAGCAGAAGGACCGGATACAGTTTATTTGGGGCGACCCCTGGCGCCACCAGGAGATACGCACCGCTACTATTTTAAATAAGGTGAAAAACAAGAGCATCACGCTGCGGTGGGACGATGAGACCGACGACCAGGCCTACCTGGAGTTTCAGATGCTCCGCAACGAGCTGACAGGCGACTACATGCTCCGCATCACCGACTATGCCCTGCCGGAAGAAGAAGACGCTCTGACCCAGATATGGGAGCAGAATCTGGAGCGCCTGCACCACTCTACCGGTCTGTAAAGGCTAAAAAACTGAAAAACCTATCCGTTTCTTGATTATTTGTCGTAATTTTGCATTTTGGTAGCCACCATGGCGCCATGAGGAGATATTATGCTTCGAATCAGGAAACTCGACATATTCATCGTCAAGCAGTTTGGCTTGCTTTTCGTAGGCACATTCTTCATCAGCCTCTTCGTGCTGATGATGCAGTTTGTGTGGAAATACATCGACACCCTCATCGGCAAAGGTCTCACCCTCGACGTCATGGCACAGTTTTTCTGGTACATGGCGCAGATGATGGTGCCGCAGGCTCTCCCCCTGGCCATCCTGCTCTCCTCGCTCATCACCTTCGGCAACCTGGGCGAGTCGAGCGAGCTCACCGCCATCAAGGCCGCCGGCATCTCGCTGATGCAGACACTCCGCCCCCTCATTGTCTTTGTCACCCTCATCGCCATCGGCTCGTTCTACTTCCAGAACGACCTGGGTCCGCGCGCCAACAAGAAGATGGCGCAGCTCCTCATCTCGATGAAGCAGAAGAGCCCCGAGCTGGAGATACCGGAGGGCATCTTCTACGATGGACTGCCGCAGTGCAACCTCTACGTGCAGCGCAAGGACATGGAGACCGGCAAGCTCTACGGCATCATGATATACCGCATGACCGACAGCTACGAGGACGCCGCCATCATCCTGGCCGACTCGGGCATGCTGCAGTCGACCGCCGAGAAGAAACACCTGCTGCTCACCCTCTACAGCGGCGAGTGGTTTGAGAACATGCGGCAACAGGGACTCATGAACAGCGCCGAGGTGCCCTACCGCCGGGAGACCTTCTGGAAGAAGACCCTGCTGCTCGACTTCGACGGCGAGTTCAACCTCACCGACGCGAGCAATTTCTCGCATGTGGCGCAGGGCAAGAGCCTCAAGCAGATAGACGAGGACATCGACTCACTGAACCACTACTACGACAGCATCGGATACAACTACTTCAAGGAGGCCAAGCTCTACACCCTGACCCAGCCCAAGGTGGCGAGAGACGACTCGCTGCGCATAGCCAGGGCGGAAAAAGTGCCCTTCGACACCCTCTACGCCCGCTTCACCGACGACAAGAAGCAGGGCGCGGTGAACATGGCGTCGGGCAAGGTGAGCCAGCAGATTATGGAGCTCGACTTCAAAGGCATGCTCACCAGCGACGGCGACAAACTGATACGTCAGCACAAGATAGAGGCGCTCAACAAATTCGTGCTCACCCTGTCGTGCCTCTTCTTCTTCTTCATCGGCGCCCCACTGGGAGCCATCATCCGGAAAGGCGGACTTGGACTGCCCATCATCATCTCCGTGATCGTGTTCATCATCTTCTACATCCTCGACAACGTGGGCTACCGCATGGCCCGCGGAGGCATGTGGACCATCTGGTTCGGCAAGAGCCTGGCCACCGCCGTGCTCGTGCCCACCGCCGTGTTCTTCACCTACAAAGCCAACAACGACTCGGCCGTATTCAACCTCGACGCCTACACCGAATGGGTGATGCGGCTGCTGGGCCTGCGCCGCAAGCGCAGCATCATGGGCAAGGAGGTGATTATAGAAGACCCCGACTACCCTGCCGACAAGCAGACGCTGGCGCGCCTCACACAAGAATGCGCCGACTATGCCCACACCCACCGGCTGATGTCGCCGCCCAACATCATCAACGTGTTCTTCCGCTATCAGCCCGACCATGAGATTGAACGCATCAACGATGAGCTGGAACCGGTGATAGAAGACCTGTCAAACACCCGCGATAAGGTGATACTCAACGAATTGGGCAAATATCCCTACATCGCGGTGAAAGCCCACACGCGGCCCTTCGAGCGGCGGTGGCTGAACATAGCCGCCTTCATCGTGCTGCCCGTGGGCATCTTCCTCTACCTGCGTATGTGGCGCTTCCGCCTGCGCCTGCACAAGGACCTGCAGGTAATCACGGAGGTGAACAATGCCATCACCGCCCGCATAGCGGAGAAATGGGGAGAAAATGACGACAAAACCGTAACAGAAACGACACAACCATAAAACCCCTATCATGGAAGAGATAAGAATAGACTCCATAGACGATGCCATCAAAGACGTGGCCGAAGGCAAGTTTGTCATCGTGGTCGACGACGAGGACCGCGAGAACGAAGGCGACCTGATTATCGCCGCCGAAAAGATTACGCCCGAGAAGGTGAACTTCATGCTCAAGCACGCCCGCGGACTGCTCTGCGCGCCCATCACCATCTCACGGTGCCACGAGCTCGACCTGCCCCGCCAGGTGTCGGAAAACACCTCGATGCTGGGCACCCCCTTCACCATCACCATCGACAAGCTGGAGGGCTGCTCCACCGGCGTGTCGGCCCACGACCGCTGCGAGACGATACGCGCCCTGGCCGACCCCGCCTCCACCCCGCAGACCTTCGGCCGCCCGGGCCACATCAACCCGCTCTATGCCCAGGACCACGGCGTGCTGCGCCGCAGCGGCCACACCGAGGCCACCATAGACCTGTGCCGTCTGGCCGGTCTATATCCCGCCGGCGCCCTGATGGAGATCATGAACGACGACGGTACCATGGCGCGCCTTCCCCAGCTTCACAAGATGGCCCGCGAGTTCGACCTGAAACTCATCACCATACGCGACCTCATCGCCTACCGCCTGCAGAAGGAGTCGCTCATCGAGGTGGGCACCGAGGTAGACATGCCCACCCTCTACGGCCACTTCCGCCTTATCCCCTTCAAGCAGACCAGCACCGGCCTGGAGCACTTTGCCCTAATCAAGGGTGAATGGAAACCCGAGGAGCCCGTGATGGTGCGCGTACACTCATCGTGCACCACAGGCGACATTATCGGCAGCATGCGGTGCGACTGCGGCGAGCAGCTGCACAAGTCACTCCGCATGATAGAAGAGGCCGGACAGGGCGTGCTCATCTACATGCAGCAGGAAGGACGCGGCATAGGCCTGATGAACAAGATAGCCGCCTACAAACTGCAAGAGGAAGGCTACGATACCGTAGATGCCAACGTGCACCTGGGCTTCAAGCCCGACGAGCGCGACTACGGCTGCGGAGCGCAGATGCTGCGCCACCTGGGCATACACAAGATGCGCCTGCTCACCAACAACCCCGTAAAACGCGTGGGACTCGAGGCCTACGGTCTGGAAATAGTGGAGAACATACCCATTGAGACCACTCCCAACCCCTACAACGCCCGCTACCTCAAGACCAAGAAAGAGCGCATGGGACACAACCTGCACATCTAAGAGACTTAAGGACTGCAGGCCGAAAGCACACAGAAACAAGAAACAAAAAACATACAAAAATACAACCACATGGCAAAACTATCCAACCGTCTGAACCGGCTGGCCGCATCGGCCACCCTGGTGATGTCGCAGCGCAGCAGCGAGATGAAAGCGCAAGGCATCGACGTGATCAACCTCAGTGTAGGCGAACCCGACTTCAACACGCCCGACCACATCAAAGAGGCCGCCCACCAGGCCATACGCAACAATTACTCGCGCTACTCACCCGTGCCCGGCTATGCCAACCTGCGCGAGGCCATCGCCGCCAAACTGCAGCGTGAGAACGGCCTACACTACACACCCGCCGAGATTGTGGTGTCGAACGGCGCCAAGCAGGGCGTGTGCAACGCCGTGCTCGCCCTCGTCGACGAGGGCGAGGAGGTCATCATCCCCGCCCCCTATTGGGTGAGCTACCCGCAGATGGTGAAACTGGCCGGCGGCCGCCCCGTGATCATCGAGGCTGGCTTCGAGCAAAACTTCAAAATCACCCCCGAGCAGTTGGAAGCCGCCATCACCCCCGCCACCCGCATGCTCATACTCTGCTCGCCCAGCAACCCCACCGGCAGCGTGTACAGCAAGGAAGAACTGCGCGCCCTGGCACAGGTGGTGCTGGCCCATGAAGACCTCTACGTGCTGGCCGACGAGATCTACGAGCACATCAACTACAAGGGCCACCACGAGAGCATCGCACAGTTCGACGGCATGAAAGAACGCTGCATCGTGGTCAACGGCGTGTCAAAAGCCTATGCCATGACCGGATGGCGCATCGGCTACATCGCCGCCCCCGAATGGATAGCCAAAGGCTGCAACAAGCTGCAGGGTCAATACACCAGCGGCCCCTGCTCAGTGAGCCAGCAGGCCGCCGTGGCTGCCTACGAGGCCGACCAAGCCTGCGTAGAGGAGATGCGGAAAGCCTTTGAACGCCGCCGTGACCTAATCGTGCAACTGGCCAAGGAGATACCCGGTTTGGAAGTGAACGTGCCCGAGGGAGCCTTCTACCTCTTCCCCAAATGCAGCAGCTTCTACGGCAAGCAATACGGTGGAAAAACCATCAACAACTCCACCGACCTGGCCCTCTATCTGCTTGAGGAAGCCCATGTGGCCACTGTGGGCGGTGACGCTTTCGGCGACCCCGACTGTTTCCGCATGAGCTACGCCACGAGCGACGACAACATACGCGAGGCCCTCAGCCGCATCAAGACCGCACTGGCCAAACTGCAATAAAAATTTAATTGTTAAAATTATTTAAGAGTAAGGAAAGTTTCTGCGAAATTATTATCTTTGCGAAGTTAAATGCACACATGCGTTGTGCGAAGACACGAAAAGAGAAAGTTTAACGTTAAATCGGTATATTTCAACTTAAATTTATTCATAACTTAATCAAACTTTTAAAAACAAAATTATGGCAAACAAAACAACACAAGCCCCGGCAAAAAAGTCTGGCGGCTTTCAGGGAGTGAGAAACGCATTCTGGATCATCGTAGTATGCGTGATTGTAGCATTCACACTGTTCTTCACATGGTTCGGCAACCCGATGCACTTCCAGGATGCCAGCAAGGAGACTCCTGCTGACGTATGGGGTACCATCTTCAAGGGCGGTATCATCGTGCCTGTGATTCACTCGCTGCTGCTCACCGTGCTCGCACTCTCCATCGAGCGCTGGCTCGCCCTGAGAACCGCTTTCGGTAAAGGCTCTCTGCCCAAGTTCGTGGCCAACATCAAGGCCGCTCTGAACGCCAACGACTTTGCTAAGGCTCAGCAGCTCTGCGACAAGCAGAAAGGTTCTGTGGCCAACGTGCTCAACGCTTCTCTGAACGCTTACAGAGAGATGGAGCAGACCAAGGGTCTGAAACTTTCGCAGAAGATCGCCAAGATTCAGCAGGCTCACGAGGAGGCTACCCAGCTGGAGATGCCTACCCTGACCATGAATCTCCCGATGATTGCTACCATCGTTACGCTTGGTACACTTACCGGACTTCTCGGAACTGTGGTCGGTATGATCCGCTCGTTCTCCGCTCTGTCTGCTGGTGGTGGTGCCGACTCCGCAGCCCTCTCCGCTGGTATCTCCGAGGCCCTTATCAACACCGCCTTCGGTATCGGTACCTCCTGGTGCGCCGTGGTGTCCTACAACTACTACACCAATAAGGTGGACAAGCTGACCTACGCACTTGACGAAGTTGGTTACTCTATCGCACAGAACTTTGAGGCAAACCACACAGAGGAGCTCTAATTTTTGCTAACCCTATTAAAATTTTATCACTATGGGTAAAGTAAAAATTAAGAAAAGTGACGTCTGGATTGACATGACACCTATGTCCGACGTTATGACCCTTCTGCTCACCTTCTTCATGCTGACGAGTACATTCGTCAAGAATGAGCCCGTGAAGGTGAACACCCCTGGGTCAGTGTCGGAAATCAAGGTGCCTGAAAACGGCGTCCTTACGATTCTGGTAAGCCCGGAAAAGGGCCCCGGCGGGGTTCCTACCGGAAACGGCCAGGTGTTCCTCAGCATTGACAACAGCGAGCAGCTCGGCCAGACACTGATGGCCGTAATTCCCAATCTGAACGCCAAGCAGATTGAGAACTGCAAGATCGACGGTACTTGGGGTATGCCCATCAGCGAGCTCCCCGGCTACCTGGCAATGTCGAGCCAGAACCGCTCCAAGATCCTGCCCACAAAGGGTATTCCTCTCGACAGTATTGACGGTGGCGCCAGCGAGTTCCAGCAGTGGGTCTCCGCCGCCCGTGACGTAAACAACGACATCAAGATTGCCCTCAAGGCCGATGCCAAGACCCCGTACAAGACGGTGAAGCGCGTGATGAGCGAGCTCCAGGACATGGACGAGAGCCACTACTACATGATTACGAACCTTAAAACAGCGGAGGACGAATAAATGAGCAAGAAGAAAGAAAGCAAACAGAAAAAGATAAATGTCCGCGTAGACTTCACGCCTATGGTGGATATGCTCATGCTGCTTATCACCTTCTTCATGCTCTGTACTACGCTGAGCAAGCCGCAGACAATGGAGTTGACCCTGCCGAGCAACGACGAGAACATCGACAAGGATGACAAGAACGAAGCGAAAGCCTCTCAGACCGTGACGCTCTATCTGGCAGCGAAAGACAAGATTTACTACGGCGAAGGTGTCCCCGAGTACAACAATCCCCAGTGGCTGAAAGACGCTACCTGGGGTGGTGGCGACACCGGCATCCGCAATGTGCTGCGCAACCACCGTGTTGAGACCGGCGAGGTGCCTGTTAAGGAGATTGAGCTGGCTGTGAAGCAGCTGAACATGGACAAGAGCAGCGGCAAGAAGCCTGAACTTGCTGTCGACTCTATCTTCCAGAAAGAGATGGCCAAGCTGAAGAAGGGTGAGATGCCCGACGGACGCAAGCTGCCCACTCTGACTATTGTGATTAAACCTACGGACAATGCTTCTTACAAGAACATGGTCGACGCCCTCGATGAGATGCAGATTCTGAGTATTGGTACATACGTGATCGACAAACTCAACCCAGACGACGAGAAACTGCTCAAGTCGCGCAACGTTGAGATGTAGACGGTCGCTATTCACTAACACTTAAAACAAGAAAGTAAAATGGCAAAAATCGATTTGACTGACCCTAAATGGGTCGACATGGTGTTCGCCGGCAAGAACAAGGAATACGGTGCCTATCAGCTCCGTAAAGGAACTTCGAGCCGCAACATAACCTCGATTCTCATTCTGCTTGCTGCTGCTGCCATCGTAGGTGGTCTCCTCGTTTGGAAGGTACAGGCCGACAAGGCCGAGGCCGAGCGTATCGCCATGATGGAGCAGATGGAGCTCTCGAAGCTGCAGGAGCAGGCTAAGGAAGACAAGAAGGAAGAGAAGATTGAGAAGCCCAAGATTGAGCAAGTCAAGGAAATTCCCGAAGTACGTGAGACCCAGAAATTCACTGCCCCCGAGATCAAGAAAGATGAGCTTGTGAAGGAGGAGAACCAGATGAAGCAAATGGACGAGCTTGACAAGAACGTCGCTGTGGGTGCTAAGGACCAGGAAGGTACGAAGGACCGTACCGTCGAAGCCGCACGTGAAGCTGTGGTGGAGAAGGTAGAGGTGAAGGAAGAGCCGAAGGTCGAGGTACAGCAGAAGATTTTCGACGTGGTGGAGCAGCAGCCGTCGTTCCCCGGCGGCAATGGTGCCCTCATGCAGTGGCTTGGCCAGAACATTCACTATCCCGCAGTGGCCGAGGAGAACGGTATCCAAGGTCGTGTGGTGGTGTCGTTCGTGGTGGAGCCCGATGGTTCTATCAGCAACGTACAGGTGGTGCGCGGTGTTGACCCGTCGCTCGACAAGGAGGCCGTTCGCGTCTGCAAGCAGATGCCGAAGTGGAATCCTGGTAAGCAGAACGGTCAGGCTGTGCGCGTGAAGTACAATCTTCCCGTCCAATTCAAACTTCAGCAATAGTATGAGAAGGACCTCTCTCTATGCATTTTTCGGCATCTTGTTCATAGCCGCCGTTTTGGCCGGCTGTGACAAGAGGTCGAGAAATGGTAGAACTGATACACCGACGTCAGGGGCGATAACTTTCGCCTCTGACGAAAGTTTTGCTCCCATCATAGAGGAGCTTGTGGAGCAGTTTGAATACAAATACCCCAATGCCAAACTCACTCCGCAGTATGTAAACGAAATAGACGGCTTCAATCTCATCAAGGAGATGAAGACTTGTCTGTATTTCACTTCCCGTCCGCTCAAGGAGAGCGAGGTGGCCTATATGAAGACGCTGCGTCAGTCGCCGTCGGTGTTCCCCATCGGTTACGACGGTCTGGCCTTTATCTGCAACCTGAACAACAACGACACGTGCATTACAGTGAACGACGTGAAGCGTGTGCTCAGCGGCGAGATAACCGACTGGAAGCAGCTCAATCCCAATTCGAAGCTCGGCAAGATGAATGTGATTTTCGACAATGCCAGCTCCGCCACCCTTCACTACGTGGTCGACTCCATCTTAGGCGGGAAACCCATTGACAGTCCCAACATCACCCACCTCAACTCCAGCAAGGAGGTGATAGAGTATGTCGACAAGACTGCCAATGCCATTGGTGTGATAGGCTCGAACTGGCTCAACGACCGCCTCGATTCTGTCAACATCACCTTCAAGAAGAATATTCATGTCATGTCGGTATCCAGTCTGGACACAGCCACTCCCACCAACAGCCGCAAGCCCTATGCCGGCTACCTGCTCACGGGAGAGTATCCTTTCGCCCGCACACTCTATGCCATCGTGGTCGATCCGCAGAAGGCACTGCCTTGGAGCTTTGCCAACTACATCGCCAAGCCTGAGGGGCAGATGATAGTGCTCAGGGCCGGTCTGCTGCCCTACCGCGGCGATATCACCATACGCCGTGTAAAAGTGAAAAATTGATAACAGATTAAACTTTCCGACAGACGTTCAGTCATATCAACGAAACGGCCCTCTTGCAGGCCGAAGCTAACGGAACAGAAACAATCAAAAACAAACGTTATGAAAGCAGTTAAATATGTATTCGCAGGGTTGCTGATGATGGGATTGTCGGCACCCGTTATGGCTCAAAGCTATGAGTCGGCTCTGGAGACCGTTTCCAAGGCCCTGAAGGCAGACCCCAGCGGTCTGGCATCGGCCAAGGCCGCAGTGAAAGACTTCACCAAGAGTTTCAAGAAAGACCCCGCCGCCATGGTGGCTCTCGGCAACACCTATCTGGCCGTGAAGAACTATCCGAAGGCTGTGGAGTGTGCCAACCTTGCTCTAAAGAAGAACAAGAACTTCGGCGATGCCTATGTGCTCCTTGGCGACATCGAGGCGCTGAAAGACGACGGTGGCGAGGCAGCCATGTGGTACCAGCAGGCCATGTCGCTCGACCCGAAGAATCCCGACGGCTACATGCGCTATGCCAACGTATACCGCAAGCGCAGTCCGCAGGAGTCGGAGCGCGTGCTCAACGAACTGCGTAAGAACATCCCCGACTATCCCGTGGAGGCTGAGTCGGCCCACATCTTCTACACCTCCGGCCAGTACGACAAGGCTATGGAGTACTTCAACAAGTCGAACCCCGAGAAGCTCACCGAAGGCCGTCTGGGCGAGTATGCCCTCGCTGCCCTGAGCAATGAGAACTTCGACAAGGGTCTTGAGATTTCGAAGATTGCCATCCGCCGCTTCCCCAGCAACCACGGTTTCATCCGTCTGGCCCTGCTCAACGCCAACAGCGGCAAGAACTACGGCGAGGCTGTGGAGTTTGCCAAGAAGCTCGTGGCCAGCGGTGCCGATGTGAACGCCGGTGACTACAGCTACTACGGACAGGCACTGGCCGGCAACGGACAGTTTGCCGAGGCTATCGAGCAGTACAACAAGGCCTACTCGATGGACGCTGAGAACGTGAAGGTGCTGCAGCTCATCTCCGAGGCCTACACAGGCATGGGCGATGAAGACAAGGCACTGGAGTATGCCCAGCAGTATATGGACAAGAATCCCACCCCGAAGGTGTCGGAATACAACAAACTGGCCACTATCTATATCGCCAAAGTAAAGAAGGGTGAGGATCCTCAGGGCAACTTCGCCAAGGCCATGGCTGTGTATGACAAGGTGGCTGAGAAGGTGCCTGCCGCCGGCACTTGGGCCAAGTTCCAGAAGGGCTACCAGGCTTACGCCGCCGAGCTCGACGACGAGGCGCTGAACCAGTATCTGCCGCTCATCACCGAGCTGGAGAACAAGGGCAGCCTCGATGAGGACGAGACCAACTATCTGAAGACCGCTTACCGCTCAGTGGGCTACATCTACTGGAGCTCGAAGAAAGACCTCACCTCGGCCACTCCGTTCTTCCAGAAGCTGTACAACCTCGACCCCAACGACAAGCTTGCCAAGCAGGCTCTCGGCATCGAGGACACTCCCGCCGCTACGGAGTAAGATATCCTTAAATAAATGTATAACCTGAAGAGGCATTCCCCCAGAGGGATGCCTCTTTTCTTTTTGCCTTGTATACAATATATGCCTTGTATATAAAGGATACGAAAAAAGGCCGGTTTCGAAACCGGCCTTATAAAATGATGTTAGTAACTTCTCAATTACGGAAGGCTGATAGCCTCTGACGGACATGCATCAGCGCAGGTTCCGCACTCAGTGCACATCTCGGGGTCAATAGAATAGCGCTCGCCCTCAGAGATAGCTCCTACGGGGCACTCATCGATACAGGTACCGCAAGCGATACAGTCTTCACCAATAACGTATGCCATAATAGTAATTATTTTAAAGGTTTATAATGTTTATACCTACTTTTTGGTGATGCAAAGATACATTAATATTTTGAAATACCTACAAATGATGATACTTTTTTTTGTTATTTATACAAAATCGAAATAATAAGCCGCCTTGATTTGCGTTAATATAGTGTCATGACAAGAAAACATACCCTTCTTCTCCTGCTGCTTGTGTGGAGCATATCATTGTTTGCCCAGCAGCGCAAGGTAGAAAACAAGCCCTATATCGACCTCAGGCCGTTTCACTTCGGTGTGCTGGTAGGTTCGCACCTGCAGGACATCGAGTTTTTGAACGTGGGGCCGCAAATCATCACCCTGGAAGACGGCACCACCGAGCAGCGCATCATCACCTGCGACCAGGACCGCTGGGACCCGGGGTTCAACGTGGGTGTGCTGGGTGAGTTCCGCCTCAACACCAACTTCCAGCTGCGTGTGGCTCCCGCCATGTATTTCGGCACCCGCCACTTCACCCTGAAGAATCTCAGCGACGAGCGTCGGGTGGAAGAGCACCAGGACCTGAAGACCGCCTACATCTCCACCGCTTTCGACCTGATTTTCGCCGGTCCGCGCTTCAACAACCACCGTCCGTATCTCATGGCCGGTGTGAACCCCATGCTCAACCTGTCGGGCAAGGACAACGACTATATCCGTCTGAAACGGTCGGACCTCTTCCTTGAGGCCGGCATCGGCTGCGACTTCTACCTGCCCTTCTTCAAACTGCGTCCGGAGCTGAAATTTCTCTTCAGTTTAGGCAACAGCCTCGACACCACGCACCCCGACCGTTTGCGCGATCCCAACATGAAAGTGTATGCCAAGTCGGTGAAGGAGTCGCACACCAAGATGATTGTACTCTCCTTCTATTTCGAATAAAACGAAGGCCTTCTTGACAGCAAGAAGGCCTTATAAGCAGTGTGAAGGTTCTCCCTGCTACTTATTGCTCAGTTCCATCTCTATCCTTCCCACCCAGATGGCGTGCTTGCCGTTCTGGTCTACCGGCACGGGCTTGCCTGTGCGGTCGTTCACATACTCCAGTTGCTCCAGATAAGAATGTGAATGTCCGCCCAGCACGAGATCGAGTCCTTCAATCTGCGGTATCACATTGTCGTCGCAAGAGCCTTGAATTTTCCACCCCAGGTGCGAGAGGCAAATAATCACGTCGCACTTCTTCTTTTTGAGCACGTCAATCATCTGCTGCGCCGTGACCGCCGGGTCCAGATATTTCACGCCGGGGCAGTTGGCGTCGTCGACGAGGCTCTCCAGCATGGGAGCCAGTCCGAACACCCCAATTTTCAGTCCCTGCCGTTTCAGGATGATATAGGGTTTCACCAGACCCTCCACCACCGTGCCGGTGAAGTCGTAGTTGGCGCAGACAATGGGGAACTCCGCCAGGCGGAAAATACGCGCCATGTTGTCGAGGCCGAAGTCGAACTCATGGTTGCCGATGGTGGCGGCATCATACCCCATCTTGTTCATCAGCCCCACCTCCACATCGCCTTTGAAGAGGTTGTAGTAAGGCGAGCCCTGCGAGAAGTCGCCGCTGTCGAAGAGGAGCAAGTCGGGATGTGTGTTCCGCTCCTGCCTGATCATCTCCAGGCGCCGCAGGTAACCGCCCCGCCCCGCTAGGGCCGTATCGGCCAGGTTGGCATTGAGCGGCATCACACAACTGTGCGTGTCGTTGGTATGCAGGATGAGCAAGTGTTTTTTCTTGGCATCCGCGGGAGCCGCCCCCACGAGCAGGGCGACCGTCATAAGCAGCAAAAATCTTCTCATAGTCATTCAACCGTTATACGTCCTTCTATCTTACTTTCCACTTTCTGGCCCTGTGCGGCCTTTTCCTTGAAATACTCCATAATGATGGAGCGGGTCAGGTCTTTCTCCTCCATGGGGTCGTTGCGGTCGGTAGCGCCCTTGAAGGCAAACATCTTGTCGTTGCCGTGCGAGACATAGTCGATGGTGGCAATCCGGTACTTCGCCTGGGGGTCAATCTCCTTGTCATGGATGGTGGCGCTTACGAGTTTGAGGTCCCGGGTTATCACCAGCTTCACCTCATGGCTCACGCCCTCGCCTCCCCTGCCTGCAATCTGCTTGAAGAGTTCCTTCACCTTCTTGCCGGTGAGGGTGACGAAGCAAATCTTGTTTTCGAAGGGAGCGAGCGCATAGATGTCGCCGATAGTGATTTTTCCCTCCGGTATGGCCGCCCGCATCCCGCCGATGTTGTACACACCGAAATCAGGCTTCTCGTTGTAGAACTTGCCCGCCCACACCAGGATGTCGGGCAGCAGATTGCCCAGCGTGCTCTCCGGCCGTTCGGCCGCCATATAGAGGGCCGACTCGCCCACCACAGGCGCCATCAGCTTGTCCACCTCAGCGGTGTAGGGCTGCATGAAGGCCGCCACCCCGCTGTCGAGCGGCTTGTCGTAGCGCGCGTCGATCAGGGTGCGGGTGCGCTGCACGCCCGTCACCTTATACGAAGAGCAGGCGGCAGAGAGCAGCATACTGGCCGCCAGCCCCAAGTAGATGATATTCTTTCTCATAGCATTATTATTTTGTCTTTTGGCAAATATAGCTAAAAAAAATGAGAATCGTATATGGAGGGGTTATTTTGAAGAAAAAAAAACAAATAAGAGGCTGATAATTTGGAAGAAAGGAAAAAAAGCAGTAATTTTGCACCGCTTTTCCGCGTAATCGCTGACAGGAAGAAGAGTAGCCTAGTTATGTTGCGCTGGAACGATAAACAATTTTATTACATTTAGATAAAAATGGATTTAATTAAAGTTGCTGAAGAAGCATTTGCAACCGGCAAGAAGTTCCCGGAGTTCAATCCTGGTGACACCATCACTGTCGCTTACAAAATTATCGAGGGCTCGAAAGAGCGTATTCAGCTTTACCGTGGTGTGGTGATTCGCATTTCCGGCCATGGTGACAAGCGTCGTTTCACCGTCCGCAAGATGTCGGGCACCGTGGGTGTGGAGCGTATCTTCCCCATCGAGTCGCCGAACATTGACAGCATCGAGGTGAACAAGCGTGGTAAGGTGCGTCGCGCCAAACTGTACTACCTGCGCAAGCTCACAGGTAAGAAGGCCCGCATCAAGGAAAAGAGAACTCCCATCAAGAAGGAAGCCTAATCTCAACACATGCGATAAAGAGGTCCCCCGAACAGGGGCCTCTTTTTTCGTTGAGGTCAGTCAGGCCACCCAAAAGAAACAACCTAACCCCCAATATAGAACAATGAAAGAACTCCCGCTGAAGTACGGTTGCAACCCCAACCAGAAACCGTCAAGAATCTTCATGACCGATGGCGAACTGCCCATCGAGGTGCTCAACGGCCGCCCCGGCTATATCAACCTGCTCGACGCGCTGAACAGCTGGCAACTGGTGAAAGAGATGAAAGAGGCCACCGGCCTGCCCTCTGCCGCATCGTTCAAGCACGTATCGCCCGCCGGTGCCGCTGTAGGCCTGCCCCTTAGCGACACGCTCCGCAAAATCTACTTCGTCGACGACATCCACGAGGAGCTCTCCCCCATTGCCAGCGCCTACGCCCGCGCCCGCGGTGCCGACCGCATGAGCAGCTACGGCGACTTCGTGGCACTGAGCGACACCTGCGATGCCGTGACCGCCACGCTGCTGAAACGCGAGGTGTCCGACGGCGTTATCGCCCCCGACTACACCCCCGAGGCCCTCGACATACTGCGCGCCAAGCGCAAGGGCACCTACAATGTGATTAAGATTGACCCCGCCTATGTGCCCGAGCCCATCGAGCGCAAGCAGGTGTTCGGCATCACCTTCGAGCAGGGCCGCAACAACATCTGCCTGAGCGATCCCGCCCTCTTCGAGAACATCCCCACCCAGAACAAGACTTTTTCTGCTGAGGCCCGCCGCGACCTGATGATAGCCCTCATCACGCTGAAATACACACAGAGCAACTCCGTGTGCTATGTGAAGGACGGTCAAGCCATCGGCATCGGCGCCGGACAGCAGAGTCGCATCCACTGCACCCGGCTGGCCGGCAACAAGGCCGACATCTGGTGGCTGCGCCAGCACCCGCGCGTGATGGCCCTTCCCTTCGTCGACGGCATACGCCGCGCCGACCGCGACAACACCATCGATATCTTCATCGGTGACGAGTGCGACGATGTGCTTCGCGACGGCGAGTGGCAGAAATTCTTCAAGGAGCGTCCCGAGGCCCTTACGGCTGAAGAGAAAGCCGCCTGGAAAGCACAGCTGAAAGGTGTGGCACTTGGCAGCGATGCCTTCTTCCCCTTCGGCGACAACATTGAGCGTGCTCACAAGAGCGGTGTAGAGTATATCGCCCAGGCCGGCGGCTCCGTACGCGACGACCATGTCATAGCCACCTGCGACAAGTACGGCATCGCCATGGCCTTCACCGGTGTGCGTCTGTTCCATCACTAAACACTCTTCCGCCCCATGGAGAAATACGACGAGATTGACGAGATCATAGCCGGCGGAGGCCTTGTATTCGGCCGTGGCGGAGGTGGAGGCAAGAAATCCACCGACACCGACAAGGTGAAGACCAAGGCCAAGAAGAAGAAATACATCACCGGCGCACACGGCAGCGGCAGCGCACGCCAGAAAGCGAAATACCGCACACAGCGCGCGAACCGGCACAAGAAATAGACGAGCTATGAGCTTCTGCTATCGCTAATCGGAGTAATCGGAGTAATCGATTACTCCGATTACTTTAATATCATCACACCGGTGAATATCCTTCCTGAATCGATGCCCAATCGGCGCGCAGAAAAATATTCACTGGTGTTTTTATAGGTACAGGTGCCATCGATGGCGATGTTAGATTGTGGCACCCCTGCCTCAAGAAGCATGAGTTTGTTGGCCTCCCAAAGGTCGATGTGCCACTTCTTGTATCTTCTCGCTATCCGCTCCATAGGAAAAGCGGCGGCCTCGAACTGCTCATATACCTCGTCGCCCACCTCGAAACTTTCAAGTGATATGCCCGGGCCGATGACAGCCTGCAGCTGCTGTGGCACGGAGCCGTATGTACCTGTCATGGACTGCACGGCTTTCTGCGCGATGCGTTTCACCGTACCCCTCCATCCCGCATGCACGGCACAGCAGGCACGATGGGTGGCATCGTAGAGCAGGATGGGGATACAGTCGGCCGTGGAGACGCCGATGCACACCCTGCTGAGGTTGGTCATCACGGCGTCGACTCCTTCAAGGCTCGTCGTTTTCTCCGCAGGACTGAGCGAATCCATCCACTGGCCGTCGATGGCTCTCACCACGTCGCCATGCGTCTGATGTGGATACACCAAATGCCACTGATCAATGCCGAGCATCCGGCACAACGCAGCCTTGTTGGTTTCGATATCCTCCTGGCGGTCACCGCAATAGTAGTTGATATTGAAACCTGCGTAGTTTCCCTGGCTCACGCCTCCCTGCCGCTTGGTGCTGAAGGCGGTCACACCGTCGCCTAAATGGAAATAATGCAGTTGGGGCGACACCGTCATTTGTCATCCTCCTCCTCGTATTCGAAGTCATCGAGGTCTTCCACCTCGGCGTCATCAATGAATTCCACTTCATCCTCTCCCTCGGCCATCATCTCCATGGCCATCCGTGAGAGGTCCTTGTCGCGGTGCACGAGGGTTTCCTCGGCCATCACCGTCTGCAGTTTGTTGCTCTCGCTGTTCAGTTCGGCCCACAGCAGGTCCTTAAGCGTGTCCAGTCCATAGCCGGTGGCGGAAGAGATAAATACAGCGGGGACATCGTCGGGCAGTGTCTCGCGCAACATGTCGATGAGCTCCTCATCGAGCAGGTCGCTCTTGGTGACGGCCAGCACACGGTGCTTGTCGAGCATCTCTGGGTTGAACTGCCGCAGTTCGTTGAGCAGCACCTCATACTCATGCTTGATGTCGTCGGTATCGCCCGGCACCATGAAGAGGAGGAGCGAGTTGCGCTCTATATGGCGCAGGAAGCGCAGTCCCAGGCCCTTGCCCTCGGAGGCGCCTTCGATGATGCCCGGAATGTCGGCCATGACGAACGACTGCCGGTCGCGGTACTCCACGATACCCAGCGAGGGTTCGAGGGTGGTGAAGGGATAGTTGGCTATCTTGGGCTTAGCGCTCGACAGGGTGGAGAGGAGGGTCGACTTGCCCGCATTGGGGAAGCCCACCAGTCCCACGTCGGCCAGGAGTTTCAGTTCGAGGATGACGGTCATCTCCTGCATCGGTTCACCCGGCTGTGCGAAGCGCGGCGCCTGGTTGGTGGCTGAGCGGAACTGGAAGTTGCCCAGTCCACCGCGTCCGCCCTTGAGCAGGAGCACGGTCTGTCCGTCGCGCGACACATCGCACACAAACTTCCCCGTCTCGGCATTGTAGACCACGGTGCCACAGGGCACATCGATATACTGGTCCTTTCCTTTTGTGCCGTGGCACTTATCCTTTCCGCCGTTGCCGCCATGCTCAGCAAACACGTGCCGCTGATATTTCAGGTGCAACAGCGTCCAGAAGTTGTGGTTGCCGCGCAGGTAGATGCTTCCACCGTCGCCGCCGTCGCCGCCGTCGGGACCGCCGTTGGGATTGTATTTCACATGCTTCAGGTGCATGGAGCCCCTGCCGCCCTTTCCCGAGCGGCAGTAGATTTTCACATAGTCAATAAAATTGCTTTCCATCAGCTGAAGGTAATCGTTTAGAGTTGGTCCACCACAGCGCAGATGTCACCGAAGATACGCTCCAGACTGCCCAGACCGTCGATATGGTGGCGAAGGCCCTCGCCCTCGTACCATTCGATGAGGGGCGCCGTCTGACTGTGATACACATCGAGACGCTTCTTGATGGTCTCGGCGTTGTCGTCGCTGCGTCCGCTCTCCTGTCCGCGCTTGATGAGTCGCGTCATGAGTTCATCCTCCGGCACATCGAGTTCTATCATAGCCGCCACGCTGTGTCCGCGCTGGGCCAGCATTTCCTTCAATGCCTCCGCCTGCGGGATGGTACGCGGAAATCCGTCGAAGATGACACCTTTATGGTCGGTACCGAGCGCATCGTAGACGCTGGCCAGGATGTCTATCATGAGCGAATCAGGTATGAGCTGTCCCTTGTCGATGAAAGAGCGGGCCGTCTGACCCAGTTCGGTGCCTTTGGCCATTTCGCCGCGGAGCACATCGCCGGTGGATATATGATTGAAGCCGTACTTTTTGATGAGCAGGTCGCTCTGTGTGCCCTTGCCGGAGCCCGGGGCACCGAAAATCACAATATTTCTCATAGCTATAGAGATTTAATTATACGTTTTATTAGGTGTCTTCTATTCCACGATGGTATAGATATCGCGCAGGCCGCGGCCCTGCTGGTTGTAGTCGAGACCGTAGCCCAGGATGAAGTCGTTGGGTATCTCAAGGGCCACATAGTCCACCTTCAGGTCCACTTTCAAGCACTCAGGTTTCTGCAGCAGCGTGCACACCTGAATAGAGGCGGGGTGACGGGTGCCAAGTGTCTCCACCATGCGTTTCACGGTATATCCTGTCTCCACGATATCCTCCACGATGATGACGTGACGGTCGTGCAGGTCCTCGTTGATGCCGATTACCTCTTTCACCTTGCCGGTAGACGTGGTGCCCTGGTAGGAAGCCAGTTTGACGAACGAGATTTCGCAGGGGATGGTGATGCGGCGCATCAAGTCGGCCGCAAAAATGAAGGAGCCGTTGAGAACAGCCAGGAAGAGCGGGTTCTTGTCGGCCATGTCGCGGTTGATGCGCTGAGCCACAGCGTCTACGCGCTTCAGGATTTCCTCTTCGGGAATGGACAGTTTGAAAGTCTTGTCGATTACTTTTATCGTGTTCATAGCAGCATTGTGTTATTTTGCCACAAATTTACGAAAAAACGAGGGCAGAACAAAATGAATTCATTCATTTTTTATGCCGAGTGCCGAGTAAATTCGGCGACAGCCAAATTTACGAAAAAACGAGGGAAAAGCATAATTAAAAGGACCAGATATTGACCTCTATCTGCAGTCGCTGTAAGTACAGCTAATGAAGTAACTTGTTGATGACAATGACAACATTGTAAAATAAAACTACGGATTTATCATTGGAAATAAAAACTACGGATTTATCATTAGGAAATAAAAACTACGGATTTATCTGATTTTTCTGATATCGATACAGTAGAAATCAGTCTAATCAGATATATCCGTTGTTTGAAATGATTTTATCTGATATTGATACAGGAAAAATCAGTATAATCAGATATATCCGTAGTTTGAAATGATTCATCTAATATTAATATAGGAAGAATCAGTATAATCAGATAAGTCCGTAGTTTTATCAAATTTTGGCTCCGCCGAAATTACTTGCACTCGACAGAGAAAATAAAAACCTTCGTTTTTATTTTGCTCTGTTCTCGTTTATTCGTAATTTTGCATCTATGAAAATATTTACACAGACACAGATAAAAGAGCTCGACCAGTATACTATTGCCAACGAGCCAGTTAAGTCGATTGACCTGATGGAGCGTGCCGCCAAAGCCGTGGCACTGGCCATCGCCGAAGAATGGAGTACCGATACACCTATCGTAGTGTTTGCCGGACCTGGCAACAACGGCGGCGACGCACTCGCCGTGGCCCGCATCCTTGCCGCCAAGAGCTACGCCGTGAGCGCCTATCTCTTCAATGTGGAAGGACGCCTCTCTGAAGACTGCGACAAGAACGCCCACCGCGCCGTGGACTGCGGCTACCTGAAACAGTATGTGGAGGTGAAGAAGAACTTCGACCCTCCTATCCTCGACAGCGACACTCTGATTGTGGACGGTCTCTTCGGTATCGGCCTGGACCGACCTCTCACCGGCGGTTTCGCCTCACTGGTACAGTACATCAACCAGTCGGGCGCCCATGTGGTGAGCATCGACATTCCGTCGGGGCTGATGCCAGACAGCAATGAGGGCAACATACGCGCCAACATTGTAAAAGCCAACGTGACCTACACTTTCCAACAGAAAAAACTGGCCTTCTTCATGGCCGACAACCAGCCTTATCTGGGCAAGTTGCGTATTCTCGACATAGGACTCTCCAAAGCCTACATGCAGAAAGCCGACGCCGACTACCGCGTGGTGGAGAAGGATGACCTGAAGAAACTACTCCGCCCACGCTCCGACTTCGCCAACAAGGGCACCATGGGCCATGCGCTCATCATAGCCGGCAGCTACGGCATGGCAGGCGCCGCCATCCTCGCCACAAGAGCCTGTCTGCGCGCCGGCGTGGGCAAGGTGACGGTGCAGACTCCGCAGCGCAACTACGCCATCATGCAGATAGCCGTGCCCGAGGCCATCGTGGAGATAGACCACGACGAGTTCCACTACTCCGACGTGGTGACGGGCAACCACTACGACGCCATCGGGATGGGTCCCGGCCTGGGACAGAGCGAAGACACCGCCATCGCCATGATAGCGCAGATACGGCGCGCCTCGGTGCCCGTGGTGCTCGATGCCGATGCCCTCAACATACTGGCCAACCACGGCACCTGGATGCAGCAGTTGCCCAAGAACATGATTCTGACACCGCATCCCGGCGAGCTGGACCGTCTATGCGGCGGACGGAGCCACGACGACTCCGACCGGCTAGCCAAAGCCATGGAACTGGCCCAGAAACTGCAGTCGTACGTCATTCTGAAAGGCCACTACTCCGCTCTCTGTCTGCCCAGCGGCAAGGTGATATTCAACTGCACAGGCAACTCGGGTATGGCCACCGCCGGCAGCGGTGACGTGCTCACCGGCATGATAACGGGTCTGCTGGCCCGCGGCTACAATGCGATGGAGTCGTGTCTGCTTGGCATGTACCTGCACGGGCGCGCCGGCGATCTGGCCGCCGAGCAGAAGGGGCGCGAGAGCCTCATAGCCAGCGACATCATCGACCATTTGCCCGGAGCCTTCAAGGAGATGGAATAAATTCTGTCCTACTAAGTCGCCGGAAAGGTATAAAAAATCAGCCGATTTCAAGTAAATCTTTGAAATCGGCTGATTTTTATGGTGCAAGGCGGAGCCCTTGAGCTCCTGCCTTATGTCTGCGGATTAGTCGAGCTGAGCGAGCTTGTTGTCGGAGCCGAGCACATCTACAATCTTGTGCTTGTACATCTTCTCCATCTCGTCGCGTGCGGGACCACAATACTTGCGCGGGTCGAACTCACCGGGTTTGTCGTGCAGCACCTTGCGCACAGCAGCGGTGAAGGCCAGACGTGAGTCGGAGTCGATGTTGATCTTGCAAACAGCGCTCTTCGAAGCCTTGCGGAGCTGCTCCTCGGGAATACCAACGGCGTCGGGCAGTTTGCCACCGTACTCATTGATGATGTCAACATACTCCTGGGGCACGCTCGATGAGCCGTGGAGCACGATGGGGAAGCCGGGCAGCTTGACCATGATGGCATCGAGCACGTCGAATGCGAGGGGAGGAGGCACGAGCTTGCCGGTCTTCGGGTCGCGGGTGCACTGCTCGGGAGTGAACTTGTAGGCACCGTGCGAGGTACCGATGGAGATGGCGAGAGAGTCGACACCGGTGCGGCTCACGAAGTCGATCACTTCCTCAGGCTTGGTGTAGTGCGACTCAGCGGCCACCACCTCGTCCTCAACACCGGCGAGCACGCCGAGCTCACCCTCTACGGTGACGTCGAACTGATGTGCATACTCCACCACTTTCTTGGTGAGGGCGATGTTCTCCTCGTAGGGCAGTGCGGAACCATCGATCATGACAGAAGAGAAACCGAAGTCGACACAGCTCTTGCAGGTCTCGAAGCTGTCGCCATGGTCCAGATGGAGAGCAATCTCAGGATGCTTGCAGCCAAGCTCCTTGGCATACTCCACAGCACCCTGTGCCATATACTGCAGAAGGGTCTGGTTGGCATAGTTGCGGGCACCTTTCGACACCTGGAGGATAACCGGGCTCCTGAGGTCGCTGCTGGCCTTGATGATGGCCTGGAGCTGCTCCATATTGTTGAAGTTGAATGCGGGGATGGCGTAACCGCCATTGATGGCACGTGCGAACATCTCTTTGGTGTTCACAAGGCCCAAAGTCTTGTAATCTACCATAGTTTATTGATATTAGAAATAGAATCCTTTTACTGCTGCAAAATTACCCAATATTTTTGTAAAACACAAAGTTTTACATTCATTTTTGGAGTTGCGGCGGGCAGCAAAAAGCGAAACAGCCGCCTACCGCTTACAGACTGCCGATTTTTGACAAACAGAAGTGACAAAACGCCACTGAGGGGCAATGTCTGCGCACAGCACGACACCGCCCCTCAGTCTTTACAGCAGCTGCTGATTCAGCCGCCTACTTCTTGTCGTCGGAACCTATCACCTTCCAGACGAGGGAGGCAAGAGCACCGCCCACCAACGGGCCCACGATGAAAACCCAGAGCTCGGAGAGCGCCTGGCCACCCTGGAAGAGGGCGGGACCGATGGAACGAGCGGGGTTGACCGATGTGCCGGTGAAGCGGATGCCCACCAGGTGGATGAGGATGAGCGACAGACCGATGGCCAGACCGGCGAAGTTGCCGGCACCTTTCTTGGCATCGGTGGTGCCCAGCACCACCAGCACGAAGAGCGTGGTGAGCACAATCTCAACGATAAGGCCGTTGGTCACGCCATAGCTACAGGCATTGGCACCGGTGAGGGTAGACGACGACAAGGTATCGCCGGCCACCGTGGCGGTGACGCAATAAAGCACCAGCGAGGCAAGGATGGCACCGATTACCTGGAACAGCATGTACATGCCGCAGTCTTTGCCACTCATGCGGCCGCTGAGAAAGACACCCAGACTGATGGCCGGATTGATGTGGCAGCCTGAAATACCGCCAATGGTATAGGCCATGGCCACTACAGAGAGACCGAAGGCCACTGCCGTGCCCACTACCGACGCTGTGTCGGTGCCGCAACTAAGTGCTACAGCTGTGCCGCAACCTAAAAAAGTGAGCACAAACGTTCCAATCATTTCTGCTAAATACTTTTTCATACCTTCAAAGATTTAATTACTATTTGAATAAATAAATACTGAAAACAAAACTAATTATTGCAAATGCAATGCAAATATAAGATAAAAATCAGAATATACAAAATTTTACTTAATTTTTTTTAATTTTTCATCCGTATAGACAAAAAAAAGGAGTACCGCCGTACTCCAACCTTTGTTAACCTTAAATCTAATACTATGAAAAACACATTGCAAATATAACGGATATATCAATACCGTGCAAATATTTTTCAAAGAAAATTAGATTTTTCTTACGATTCTTGATTTAAATCAATGAAAAGTAACGAAATTGTTAGGAAAGAAGGCCTCTTGCTTTCATTTCCAAATATTTGTTCACCGCGTCGACAGTAAGCTTCTCTGGGGTGGTGAGGAGCGAGTGGATGCCCTGCTGGGCGAGTTTGGCGGTGATGAGCCTTTTCTCATAGAGATACTTCTCGGCCACCACATGCTGGTAATACTCGAGCGTGGTGGAAGAAGGCGTGGCGGCATAGTCGGCCAGTTCGGCATCCTCGAAGAAGATGACGAGCAGGCGGTGCCTGCGGTTGAGCTCACGCAAGTAGGGCATCTGCCGCTTGAGGGCATCGATGCCGGTGAAGTTGGTGTAGAGCATGATGAAGCTACGGCGGCTGAGCAGCTGCCCCATGCGGTGGCACACCACCGAATAGTCGGTCTCGCCGAAGGTGGTCTGCTGGTTGTAGAGGCTGTCCATGATGGTACGCATCTGCACCGGCTGCCGGGAGGCCGGCAGGAAGGTGTCGAACTGTTCGGCGAAGGAGATGAGTCCCACGTTGTCCTGCTTGCCCACGGCCACATAGGATATCATGAGACTGGCGTTGATGGCGTAGTCGAGAAGGGTCATGCCGCGGAACACCTGCTGCATGGTGCGCCCCTTGTCGATGGCGCTGTACACCTGCTGGGAGCGTTCCTCCTGGTAGACGTTGACCATGAGATGGTGGCGGCGGGCCGACGCCTTCCAGTTGATGGTACGGTAGTCGTCGCCCTTGACATAGTCTTTGATGTGCTCAAACTCGGTGTTGTTGCCCACCCGGCGTATGCGCTTCATGCCTATCTCTGTGAGATGGTGGGCTGAGAGCAGCTGATACTTCTTGAGCATGAGAAACGACGGGTAAACCTTGACGCTGAACGGTTCGCCACTGGTGTAGCGGCGGCTCAGGAGCCCCACTGCGGTGGAGGCAAACACACGGATGCGGCCGAAGGCATAGTCGCCGCGCTCAACGGGCCGCAACGTGTAGGGACACTCGCAGCTCTCCCCCGCGCCCACCTTGGCCCGGAGGCGCAGGTCGCGCTTCTGAAATACAAAGGGAATCTCATCGATGAGGGTGAGTCGCACACCGAAGGGTGACGCATTGCGCACATGCAGCACCACGGTATTGTCGTCGCCGTTGGAGAACTGGTCGGCGCACTCGCGGTGGGCCACCACATGGCCCCGTGTGTAGAGCGCCACCCCCTCGGCCACCGCAGCCAGCACGAGCAGCAGCATGGTCCCCTGCCCCACCCTGAAGAGGATGGGGAAAAACTGGCCCATGCCCAGCAAAACGACAACCAGGAGGGCACAGAGATAGAACCGGTAGGTGAGATACATAGTGCGGCGGTATTTGGGAAGGAACTACACCGGGGCGGCCTATTTGGGCACCTCGACTGTCTTGAGGAGGTCGCTCACCACACGTGCGGAGCCCAGTCCCTCCATCTCGGCCTCGGCGGTGAGGAAGAGGCGGTGCTGCAGCACAGCCGGTGCCACCGCCTTCACATCGTCGGGGGTTACAAAGTCGCGGCCCTGCAGCATGGCAAAGGCCTTGGATGCCCTGAGCAGTGCCACGGCGGCGCGGGGCGAGGCGCCCAGGTATACCGCCTTGTGGGTGCGGGTGAGCTGTACGAGCTGTATCATGTAGCGGAGCAGGCTCTCCTCGACCAGCACCTGCGACATCATGTCGCGGAAGTGGAGCAGATTCTCCTTGCTGAGCACCGGCTTCACATCATCGAGTCGGACAAGGGCTGCGTTTTGCTGATGGCGCTGCAGGATGAGCACCTCGTCGTCGAGCGAGGGATAGCCTATCACTATCTTCATCATGAAACGGTCTATCTGAGCCTCGGGCAACTTGTAGGTGCCTTCCTGCTCCACGGGGTTCTGCGTGGCGATGACCGTGAAGAGGGAACCCATGGAATGGGTGATGCCGTCGATGGTGGCCTGACGCTCCTCCATCACCTCAAAGAGGGCGGCCTGTGTCTTGGCCGGAGCGCGGTTTATCTCGTCGACGAGCACGAGGTCGGAGAAGACCGGTCCGGCGTGGAAGTCGAACTCCGACGTCTTCATGTTGAACACCGTGGTGCCGAGCACATCGCTCGGCATGAGGTCGGGGGTGAACTGCAGGCGGCTGAAGCGGGCGTCGATGAGCCGCGAGAGGAGGCGGGCCAGCAGGGTCTTGGCCACACCGGGCACACCCTCGAGCAGCACATGGCCGTCGGCCAGGATGGCGGTGAGGAGCATGTCGACAGCGCCGTCCTGCCCCACTATCACCTTGTTGATAGACTCTCTGAGCTGGACAATCTTCTCGGAGAAGGCGGTGAGGTCCATTCTCAATTGGGTATTCTCTTCCATATCGTGAGGGTTTTTACGTTTGTTTTCTTTTGTTATCGGAGGCTCAGCGGCCGGTCTGCCGGCAGCGGGTGAGCAGATAGTTCATGTCGTCGATACAGCCGCAGAGCGTCTTGTTGTCGGGAGTGTCGTCGCCGTCGACATACACCCAAATGCGGGTGAGCACTCTCCGCACCTCATCCACCGGCACATCGGCGGTGCGTGCGAGCAGGGCAATCACCTCATCGGAACGGTTGCGGTCGGAAAGGTCGATGAGCTGACAGCGGCGCAGCTCTTCACAGAAGTAGGTGTACTTCTTGCGCAGCAGGTCGTTGCCGTCGTGCTGCTGGCAGTAGATGCTGCCCATGAAGCGCACGAACTCGAGATTGTGGTTGGCCGGCGGCGCCTTGTAGGGGATGACGCGCTGCCGGCGGCGCGCCGTGAACACCATGAAGAGCAGCAGGGCGGCCAGGGCGGTGTAGAGCGCCCAGCGCAGGGGCTCGTTTTCGAGGAGGTATCTCAATGGCGACTCACCGAGGCCTTCGCCACTGTAATCAGTCTCGAGATACAAACGTTCCAAGCGCACGATGGGCCGGTCGTCGAGTTGGGAGAGCAGCTGGTGCTGATACCGGCACAGCTGGGGGTGGAGCGCGGCATAGTTGGTGAAAAGATACGGGGTGGTAACCAGATAGAGCTGCCCCTTTCCCATCCGGCGCACCGCCGCCACGACATTTGTTTCAGTTTTTTCAACGGTACCGTCGTCGGTATACTCCAGCAGGTTGAAAGGAGCCGCAAGCAGCTGCTCCCATTCATGCGAATACAATTGGACAAAGCCATTCACCAGCCAGGGGTTCACCCTATACTGCGACAACGACTGCGGCAACGGAGCGTCTTTCACCGGACTGACAAGCCGGGTGTCGCCCCGCTTGAAGGCCAACTTCAGACTGTCGGCAATCAGGTCTTTCTCGGTAACCGTTTCCGCCTTCAGCACCTTTTTCAGAGGGTACTCCCAGCTCCGCAGATTCTCCGTGACCATCATCACCTGGTTGCCCTTCTTTACAAAATCGAACAGTCGAACGGCGAGCAGGGAGTCGTTGATGGTCATGTAATCCGTCACAATGAGCAACGACAGAGGCTGCTTCATCTTCTCTATCCGCTCGAACGGCACGTCCATATAGCGGTAGCTGTGCGTGGCTGTCTGACTGGCAATACTGTCGAACAGGCACATGCCCAGGGGTTCGTCGCTGAGGTGGTTGAAATATGTCTGCTTGTCGTCCCACCGGAAAATGCGGTAAGCATGCTTGACATAATAGACGGCAAGGAAAACTGCCAGGGCGATGCCCAGCACCAGGAGATTGCGCTTCATACCTCACCTCCTTTCTCCCGCTCCACCTCCTGCGCCAGGGTGTCGACCCGGCGGTAGAGGGCCTCATCGGCGTCATAGCGGCCGTAGCGCACCCGCAGGAAGTGGCGCGTCATCTCGCTGAAGGGCCGGCTGGCGGCCTCAGCGGCAAACTGTGTAGGGGTCTTGTAGATGCGCCACACCACATGGCCGCCGTCGGCCAGGGTGCGCAGCGTGCGAAGATAGCGCAGCCGCAGCGCCTCGGCATAGTCGGCGCGGGCAAGGGCCTGCTCCAGCTCGGGCTGGAAATCAATCTCGTAGATATTGTCGGCCTCGGTGAGCGACTGGTTCCGGAGCCGGCTGTAGGATCCGAAGAGGCCACTGCGGTACATCCACACGAAGAGCACGGCCAGGAGCACGACACCCAGCAGTATCCACACAAAAACCGGTATCCTGACAATGGCCTCTATCAGATTCTCAAAAAAATCGGCCATGGCCTGGAAGAATTTCTCGAAGATGGTGAGTGCCGTCCCACCACCATCCCCCGTCTCTTCCACGGCCTGTTTCTCGGCCATGCCCAGTCCACGCTCATAGACATACTCCTTGCGGAATGCTTTTCGCAGGGTGTCGTTCATCATAATCTGACAGAGGAGTTGCTGCATGATCCTGGCGGTTAAAGGTTTTCGAAACGGTCTATCTCACCGTCGAGGTTCTCGTCTTCATAGTCGGCCACGGCACTTCCGTAGAGATAGCAGAGGCCGAGCGTGACGAACGACGCCCCCACGAAGACGGTGTAGGAAACGAGTGCAAGGATGACGTAGCGCACCACATCGAGATACTCCTGGACGAAGGCCTCGCTCATACGGGCCACCAGGCCGGAGAGGGAGAAGAACAACGCCACCGGCAACTGCACGGCGAACGACAGCATGAAACTGACAAACGCCATGAAAAAGAGCATGATGAGCAGTCCGAACCAAGAACGGAAGCCATGTTTCACCGACAGTCTGACAGCACTGAGCAGGTTGTTGTCGGCAAGGGTATGGGAGGGGAGCACAAACCACAGGGGAATGAGCACCACATAGAGAAACGTCTGGAGGGGGAAGGGGACGAGCACCACGACCCACACGACCAAAAGGAGGAAAACGGCCGAGCGGAGCGTCCTGACGAAGGAGGGCAGCCACAACAGGGCCAGTTGGCGCCAGGTGAGGCCGGAGAGATGCTCCTCTCTGCCGCGCCGCAGCAGGCTCACGGTGAAAAGGGCCGACAGAAAGAAACCCGGCAGGAGGAAAGCCAGCGACCTACTGTGGCCGAAGGCCTCGAAAACCATGGAGAAGGTGGTGTCGATCGACTCTGCCCTGGCATTGGGCAACCACAGCAGGGCGATGACCATGGCATAGGGCAGCAGATAGATCAAGGTGCCCCTGAACCATACCTTGCGGTTCTGGCGCAGGAAATCGAAGGCAGCCTCTATGCTTTGGTTCATGGACCGCTTCTCGAAAATCTCTATGTCAGGCTGGATGGGCATCGCGGTGGCGCTTTATGGGCAGGAGTATATAATAGAACACGAGGAAAGCGGCCGAGCTGCCGATGATGAGCAGCCGGAAGCCGTTGCCGATGAGGGTGTATCGGGTGAGGAAACTCTCTATGAAGGCCGCCACCACAAAGACGGGCACGGTAGACACCAACACCCTGACGGCACGGCGGGCCGCCATGAGAAACGAACGCGGCCGGCTGTAGGTGCCGGGGAAAAGCCAGCCGTTGCCCAACTGGATACCGGCCCCGCCGGCGATGACGATGGCGGAGAGCTCGAGGGTGCCGTGCAGCATGGTGGCGTACAGACAATCGCCCAACAGGTGCTGCTGGTAGAAGAAGGTCTGGAAGGCACCTATCATGATGCCGTTGAACATAAGGGACACACCGGGGAAGATACTTGTGAAAACACCTAAGACAAAGCATAGAAACGCCACCCGCACATTGTTGAGCGTGATGGCACAAAACATGGTCGACGACGGCTGGGTGCCATAGACGCCCATGGGAATGCCGGCCTCGATGTTGCGCCGCGTCATATCCATATAACCCTCGCCCATGATGAGCTCGGTGAAGGACTCGTCGCCCAAAGCGGAAATCACGCCGATGAACCAGGCCAGCAGGAAAACGGCCAGCGAGGCGAGCAGACACTTCCGGCTGTCGTAGACGGCAAGGGGTATTTCGTGGGTCCAGAAGCGCAGCACATGGCGCCAGCGTCCGGGATGCTGGCGGTAGACATTGTGGTGCAGGGCAAGCGCCAGCTGGTTGAGGTAGCCCACTATGCGCGAGCCGGCGAAGTGGGTCTGGGCAAACGAGAGGTCGGACATGACCTCGGCATACCCCTCGCTGATTTCATCGGGCGAGGCCGAAACCATGTCATCGACCATGAGCTCCAGATTGTGCCACTTGTCTATATTCTGTCTGATGAACGATGCTTCTGTCACTTTATTCCAAAACTTTCGCGGTGCAAAAGGTCAACTTTTGTCCTTACGATTTGCAAAAATAAAGATTATATTTTACTTTTGCAAAATAAACCGCAGCAAAATGGGACAGACCAGCATCATAACCGGACAACATGTGCGCCTGGAGCAGACCGCAGCCAGTGTGCTGCAACGCTCAGTGGCATGGGGAATAGACCTGGCGGTGCTCTTCGCCTCCCAACTGCTGGTATGGCCCCTGCTGCTGGCCGTCAACACATTTACACACAGCGACGAAGCCACTCTCATACTGGCCTTCGTACTGGAGATAGCACTGTCGTCGTATCCACTGCTCATGGAGGTGTTCAACCACGGACAGACACTGGGCAAACGGCTGCTCAGCATACAAGTGATACGGCTGGACGGCACGGAGCCTTCGGTGAGCGACAGCCTGACGCGGTGGCTCCTCCTGTTGATAGACTTTTTCTACTTTATCATAGGTCTGGTGTTCATCATCTTCACCAAGAACAGCCAGCGGCTGGGCGACCTGGCCGCAGGCACCACCGTGGTGAAGAAGCACCAGTATGGCGAGCTCTACTTCGACCTGAGGGACTATGAATTCGCGAGCAAGAACTACCACCCGCAATACAAAGAAGCCGCACGGCTCACACCGGGACAAGCCGACCTGATACAGCGCAGCTTCTGGGTGGACAACTGGGACCTGAAGTACCGTCTGCAGTCGCGGCTGGCCACGAAGACGGCCGAATGGCTGCAAGTGGACATGGGCAAGCACAGCGACGCCAGCTTCCTGCGGAAAGTGCTCTCCGACTATCACTACTACGAGTCGATATCGGCAGAATAACCCTGAAGCAACCATTCTATACCTATCGACCGTACTGCACACGATGCACCCCTTAGCGAAATATCATTTCGCCTTCATAAAATTCAAAATAAAGCCTTGAAATAACCTACATGACCTATCTATAAAAAGGTGTAGGATGCGGTAGGGACAAAAAAAAGGAGTACCGCTGTACTCCAACCTTTGTTAACCTTAAATCTAATACTATGAAAAACACGATGCAAAGTTAAGGTTTCAAACTTTTCCCTCCAAATATTTTTCAAATTAATAGTGTAAAGGTTACAATTTATTGATATAAATCAAGAGAAAAGAGTGTTTTGCCCCCTATTCGGGGAGCAAAACCACCCCTTCCTGCTTTTTACCGTCCATCATGATGCGGAGCGGCTTGTCGAATCGGACGTGTCGCACGAACTGCGTTTCCTCGACCGCCGGCATGGCATCGAGCACATCGAGACGGCAGATACCGTTGGAGGTGACATCGTTGATGGTGAAGTAGCCCACACCGAAACTGGTGAGATTCTGGAAGAAGTGCGTGCCCTGGCTGGGGTCGACGCGGTAGTTCTTGAGTGTGGTCTCCACGATGACCCTCGAGGCACTGATGTGCGGCCACTTGACCGGCACACCGAGCCAATAATCGCTGGAGCCCCACCGGCCGGGGCCGATGAGCACATAGTTTCGGTGCTCGTCGAGGAAGCGCCGGTTTATCTGCTCTATCTCGAGGGCAATCTCGGGATTGTTGGCAGCGGTGAAGTTTTCGGGCGTCTTGACGTAGACCACGTCGGTGACATCCTCGCTGATGCCGTGGCCGAGCGACATGTGCGAGCGGAGCAGGCACTTCTCGTCGGGGATGGCCTCGAGGTTGGTCTCGAGCATCTGCTTGGAGTCTACAATAGGTCTTATCTGGAGCAGGTAGAAGTCGCAGGTGCGGTCTTTGTTGATGTTGCAGGCAAACTCTATCTCCACGGGGCGCCGCATGCCTTCGGCACCGTACTGCATGGCCATCTGCAGGATTTCGGGTACGGGGATGACATCGTGCTGGAGCACGCCGGCAAAGGTGATGACCTTTCGTCCACCCTCATAGATGCCGTCGCGTATCACCTGGTCGTAGGGGTCGTAGGTGGAGGCGATGTGCTGCAGGGACTGGTCTTTGTCGGCCTCTTTGACACGCAGGTTGAGGATGTTGAAACCGTCGTCGACCTTGAAATCGCTGCCCACATGCTCCATATCGAGGGCATAGAAGCGGGTCTGCGTCTCGCGCAGGGCCGTGTCGAGCTCGCTGGTCTGGAGCACCTGGTGCGGATGGTAGGGACTCACACGCAGTGTCTGCCCGCCGTCGACTATATACTTGCCCAATCCGAGTGCCAGGCTGGCGATGCCGTCCTCGGCTTTCTCGTCGCCCACGGGATAATAGTTGAGCGAGCGCAGCACACCGCTGAAGCTGGGATAATAGCGCGTGCCGTAGGAACGCCCCACCACCTCCTGAAGGATGACGGCCATCTTCTCCTGGTCGATGACATTGGAGGTGGCGGCCATGTAAGCCTTGCTGTCATGATAGTAGACGGAAGCGTAGACGCCCTTGATGGCACAGGCCAGCATGCTGAGCATCTCGTACTTGTCGTCGAGATAGGGTATCATATAGGTGGAGTAGATGCCGGCGAAAGGCTGGTAGTGGGCATCCTCGAGCAGCGACGAGGAGCGCACGGCGATGGGACTCTTGGTGGCCTCGAAGAAGGTGAAGAAGTCGGCGATGAGCGAGTCGGGCAGCTGCGCCTTGAGGAAGTGGTCAAGGATGACCTCGTCGGGGGCATCGCTGAGGGCTATCTGATAGAGGTTGTTGGAATCCATGAAGCGGTCGAAGATGTCGGTGCAAAGCACCACAGTCTTCGGGATGGACACGGTGGCGTTGGGAAACTGGTTGAACTGCGGGTGACGCTTCACGATGTTGTCGAGGAAGGCCAGTCCCCTACCCTTTCCGCCGAGAGAGCCGTCGCCGATGCGGGCGAAGTGGGCATACTGGTCGAACTTGCCGCGGTCGAAGACGGCCACGACACCGATGTTCTTCATGCGGCGGTACTTGACGATGGCGTCGAATATAATCTGGCGGTGGGCGTCGACATCCTTCAGTTTGTGCCAGGTGACGTGGCGGAGGAACTGCGACACGGGGAAGATGGCGCGGGCGCAGAGCCAGCGGCTCACATGGTTGCGCGACACATGATAAAGCATGGAGTCGTAGGGAATGTTGAAGATATTGTCCTGCAGCTCCTTGAGGCTGCGCACACGCATCACCTCATGCTTGGTGACCGGATCACGGAAGATGAAGTCGCCGAATCCCATGTGCTCGGCCAGCAGATTGCGCAGGTCGATGTTCATCTTCTTCGAGTTCTTGTCGACATAATGGAAGCCCTCGGCCTGGGCACGCGCGCGGTTCTGCACCTCGCTGCTCTGCATGATGAGGGGCACATACTCGTCGCGGCTGCGTATCTCGCGGAGCAGGCGGAAACCGGCCTCCGGATCTTTCTTGCCCTCCCGGGGGAAGCGCACGTCGCTGATCACACCGATGGTGTTGTCGGCATACTTATTGTAGATGCTGATGGCCTCCTCGTAGGTGCGCGCGAGCACCACCTTGGGACGCCCCCGCTTGCGCTGCGCCGCGGTGTGCGGATTGAGGGCCTCGGTAGAGAAACGCTTGCTCTGCACGAGGATATAGCTGTAGAGATTGGGCAGCACGGAGGAGTAGAAGCGTATGCTGTCCTCCACCAGCAGTATCATCTGCACGCCGGCCTCCTGGATGTCGTGCTCGATGTTCATCTTGTCTTCGAGCAGCTTGATGATGGAGAGGATGAGGTTGGTGTCGCCGAGCCAACAGAACACATAGTCGAAGACGGACATGTCCTCATCCTGTATGCGGCGGGTGATGCCGTGGGAGAAAGGTGTGAGCACCACGCAGGGCAGATGCGGGAACGACACCTTTATCTCGCGTGCCACGGCGAAGGCGTCATTGTCGGCATTGCCGGGCATGCAGATTACCAGGTCGATATCGGTGGTGCTGAGCACATGGTTGGCATCCTCGATGGTGCTCACCTGGGTGAAGGTGGGCGGATAGCGCAGGCCGAGCTCCATATACTCATCGAAAATCTTCTCGTCGACCCTGCCGTCGTCCTCGAGCATGAAGGCATCGTAGGGGTTGGCCACGATAAGCACATTGAAGATGCGGTGCGTCATGAGATTGACAAACGACACGTCCTTGAGGTAGAACTGGGACCATTCCTGAGGTATATTTTCCATATTTAGCGGGATAGAGGGTTGTATCAACTGCAAAAATAGGTAAAAAAAGTGAGATTTAAGCAAAAAGTAATGCCTCAGCTGCAAATTAACGGTAGATTATTTGGCAGTAACACAAAAAATACCTACATTTGCCTACCAACAATGACATTATGTTATCTTTAATCTAAAAAACACATTTTACTATGGAAGTTGAGAAAATCATGCAAGACCTGGAGAAAAAGCACCCAGGCGAGTTGGAGTACCTGCAGGCCGTAAGAGAGGTTCTTCTTTCGGTGGAGGAAGTCTACAATCAGCACCCTGAATTTGAGAAAGCCAAGATTATCGAGCGCATCGTAGAACCGGAGCGCATCCTTACTTTCCGTGTGCCTTGGGTAGATGACAAAGGCGAGGTTCAGGTGAACCTGGGCTACCGCGTGCAGTTCAACAGCGCTATCGGCCCGTACAAAGGCGGTCTGCGCTTCCACCCGTCGGTGAACCTTTCGATCCTGAAATTCCTCGGTTTCGAGCAGACTTTCAAGAATGCCCTCACCACACTGCCTATGGGCGGCGGCAAGGGTGGTTCCGACTTTGCTCCCCGCGGCAAGAGCGACGCTGAGATTATGCGTTTCTGCCAGGCCTTCATGCTGGAGCTCCACAAGGTGATTGGTCCGGATATGGACGTTCCTGCCGGCGACATCGGTGTGGGCGGCCGTGAGATTGGCTATCTCTTCGGTATGTATAAGAAGCTTACCCACCAGTTCCAGGGTGTGCTCACCGGTAAGGGAATGGAATGGGGCGGCTCAATCCTGCGTCCGGAAGCTACCGGTTTCGGTGCTCTGTACTTCGTGAACCAGATGCTGAAGACCCACGGTATCGACATCAAGGGCAAGACTGTGGCCATCAGCGGTTTCGGCAACGTGGCCTGGGGTGCTGCCAAGAAGGCTACCGAGCTGGGCGCCAAGGTGGTGACCATCTCCGGTCCCGACGGTTACATCTACGATCCTGCCGGTCTGAACGACGAGAAGATAGAATATATGCTTGAGCTGCGCGCCAGCGGCAACGATGTGTGCGCTCCCTACGCCGACGAATTCCCCGGCTCCACTTTCTATGCAGGCCGCAAGCCTTGGGAGGTGAAGGTAGACATCGCTCTGCCCTGCGCTACCCAGAACGAGCTGAACGGCAAAGACGCCGACATGCTGCTGGCCAACAAGACCCTTTGCGTGGCCGAGGTGTCGAACATGGGCTGCACAGCCGAGGCTGTAGACAAGTTTGTGGCTGCCGGCCAGCTCTTCGCTCCCGGCAAGGCTGTGAACGCCGGTGGTGTGGCCACCTCCGGTCTGGAGATGACCCAGAACTCGATGCGTCTGGGCTGGAGCGGTGCTGAGGTAGACGAGAAGCTGCACGGCATCATGAGCAACATACACGACCAGTGCGTGAAGTATGGTACTGAACCCAACGGCTACATCAACTACGTGAAGGGCGCCAACATCGCCGGCTTCATGAAGGTGGCTCACGCCATGATGGCCCAGGGCATCGTTTAATCCATACACGCATGCGACTGCTCCGCACACTACTTCTGGCCGCCGCCATAGGCGCTACCGCTCCTATGGCGGCCCAGCAATACAAGGGCAAGGCCTCGTACTATTCGAACAGCCTGCACGGGCGACGGATGAGCGACGGCAGTCCCTACGACAAGAACAGCATGACGTGCGCCCACCGCTCGCTGCCATTGGGCACCTTGGTGAAGGTGACCAATCCGAAGAACGGGAAGAGCGTAGTGGTGAAGGTGACCGACCGCGGTCCGCACCACCGCCGGCTGCTGATAGACCTGTCGCGTAAAGCCGCCGAAGAGATTGACATATTGCGTCAAGGCGTGGCCGATGTGGTGGTGGAAGTCGTGAAAAAAGTAAAGAAAGAATAAGGCTAGAACTATAGATACTAAGTGATACTATAGAAACCGGCAGCGAAGATGTGAATCATCGCTGCCGGTTCATTTTATACAAGCGGCATTCAGGGGCCCAGAAGGCCACGGAAACCGCCGCACGCTTATTTCTGCGTGGTGAGGGTAAACTCGTTGGAGTCGGCCACTACGCGGCCGTTGTGCTGCACGTAGACATGGAAGGAGGCGTTGCCGTTCTTGAGTTTGCCGGTGCTCACCATGGCGGTGTAACGCACGGCACGGCCCGGCTCCAGATTCTCTATAAAGGCGCTGGGCGACACCCAGATACGCTTGTTGCCGCTGGTTTCCTCGACCACAGGCTGCACATTGTAAAGAGTGTGGCTGGAAACATTGCGCACTTCGAACACCAGTTTGGACACCTCGTTGGAACGCAGCACGGCATCGTTGTCGCGATTCACAAAGCGAACGCGGCCAAGACGTACGGCATCGGCCGAAGACTCAGTGACGGCCTCATAGGAAGATGAGGTGTCGAAATCGTAGAGGCGGTCGTCGTAGGCCTCTTCATTGCTGTAAGCGCCGCCGTCGTAGCTGTTGTTGCGGTTGTTGTAACCGGCATTGCTGTCGTAACGGTCGCGCTCCATGCGTCGCTGCTCTACCCTCTCCCGGGCCCGCTCATAGCCCTCCTGACGGTCCTGGTCGGCCTTGGCGCCGATAGCACCGCCCACGATGGCACCTCCGGCCATACCGATTATAGTGCCCACATCATGGCCATGGCGTCCGCCGGTGATACCGCCGATGGCGGAACCGAGCACGGAGCCGATAGAACTGCCCGTATAGGCACCCATGCCTGTATAGGAACCGCATCCGCTCAGGAGCAGCAAGGCACAAAAAGGAAAAATCATCCAATTCTTCATGACTGTATTGTTTTTATGTTTCGCAAATATAACAAAATAAGATGACAAACGACACCCGAGAGGCCCGAAAAATTTCGAACTGTTCGCTTTTCGGGTGTAAAATTAAGAAAAAGGAACAATACCGCCAACGGAAAATCCCGACAGAGAGATAGGGGAAACCCTATATACGCAAAAGAGGCCGCCCGGACGAACCAGGCAGCCTCTATCAGGGAATCTCTTGGGAAAGAGAGGGAAGTCTTACTCAGCGGCGGGAGCCTCAGCAGCCTCAGCAGCCTCAGCGGCAGGAGCCTCAGCCTTGCTCGACTTGCGGCTGCGGCGGGTCTTCTTGGCAGCAGCTTTCGGAGTCTTGGCCATATTCTCGTCGAAGTCGACCAGTTCGATGAAGCATACAGGAGCGGCATCACCCTGACGGGCACCGAGCTTCACGATACGGGTGTAACCACCAGGACGGTTGGCAATCTTTTCAGCCACGGGGCCGAAGAGTTCCTGGATGGCATACTTGTTCTGCAGATAGCTGAACACAACACGGCGTGAGTGGGTAGAATCGTCCTTGGCACGGTTGATGATGGGCTCCACATACACGCGGAGAGCCTTAGCCTTAGGCACGGTCGTGGTAATGCGCTTGTGCATTATCAGCGAGATGGCCATATTGGCAAGCATCGCCTTACGATGATCAGCTTTACGGCCGAGATGATTGAATTTCTTATTATGTCTCATTTTAGGGTTCTTTGTTAAGTTGGTACTTCGAGATATCAGTTCCAAACGACAATTTCAGACTCTCAAGCAGGTCGTCCAACTCAGAAAGCGACTTCTTACCAAAGTTGCGGAACTTGAGCAGGTCGGTCTTGTTGTACTGCACCAGGTCGCCGAGTGTCTCCACATCGGCAGCCTTGAGGCAGTTGAGAGCACGCACGCTCAGGTTCATATCGACAAGACGAGTCTTGAGCAGCTGGCGCATGTGAAGAGCATCCTCATCAAACTCCTGATTCACATCGGCTTCGGGAGTCTCAAGTGTAATCTTCTCATCAGAGAAGAGCATGAAATGATAGATAAGGATTTTGGCAGCCTCTTTGAGAGCATCCTTGGGATGAATGGAACCGTCCGTTGTTACCTCGATGACGAGCTTGTCGTAGTCGGTCTTCTGCTCGACACGATAGGGCTCGACAGTGTATTTTACGTTACGGATAGGGGTGTAGATAGAATCGATTGGAATTACGCTGACGTCGGTGCAGAACTCACGATTCTCATCGGCAGGCACGTAGCCACGGCCCTTGTTGATAGTAATGTCTATCTGCATCGACGCTTTGACATCTAAATGACAAATCACCAAATCAGGGTTTAACACTTCAAATCCAGAAAGATATTTTCCAATATCACCGGCGCGGAACACGGTAGTGTTCTCTACAGTGATGCTGACTTTCTCGTTCTCGAATTCTTCTACTACTTGCTTGAATCTTACTTGTTTCAAATTCAAGATCATGTTGGTGACATCCTCCTTCACGCCGGAGACCGAAGAGAACTCGTGCTCCACACCAGCAATCTTGATGGTGTTGATGGCGTAACCCTCAAGCGAGGAATAGAGGATACGGCGCAACGAATTGCCGATGGTAACACCGAATCCCGGCTCGAGAGGGCGGAACTCGAACTTACCGAACTTGTCGTTGGCCTCCAGCATGACGACTTTGTCAGGTTTTTGAAATGCTAATATCGCCATTAATTTAATGATTTATTTAGAGTACAACTCAACGATTAACTGCTCCTTGATATTTTCGGGGATATCGGCACGTTCGGGCTTGTGAAGGAACTTGCCACTCTTGGTGTTCTCGTCCCACTCAATCCAAGGATACTTGCTGTGGTTGAAGCCAGCGAGAGCAGCCTCAATCACCTCGAGCGACTTGGATTTCTCACGTACGCCGATCACTTGGCCGGGTTTCACGGAGTAAGAAGGAATGTTAACCACCTGTCCGTCTACCACGATATGCTTGTGGCCGACGAGCTGGCGGGCAGCAGCACGTGTAGGAGCTATACCCAGACGGAACACCACGTTGTCGAGGCGGCTCTCCAGATTCTGGAGGAGCACCTCACCGGTGATACCCTCTGCCTTGGCAGCTTTCTCAAACATGTTGCGGAACTGACGCTCCAACACTCCATAGGTGTACTTAGCCTTTTGCTTCTCTGCCAGCATGACAGCATACTCAGACTGCTTTCTGCGACGTGAGTTGCCATGCTGTCCAGGAGGGAAGTTCCTCTTGGACAAAACTTTGTCTTCGCCGAAGATCGGTTCACCGAACCGGCGGGCGATTTTTGATTTCGGTCCTATATATCTTGCCATAATAAAAAAAGTAATCAGAAATAAAAAATATGATTAGACACGACGACGCTTCGGAGGACGGCATCCGTTGTGGGGAAGCGGTGTAACGTCGATAATCTCGGTAACCTCGATACCAGCGCCATGAGTGGCACGGATAGCCGACTCACGTCCGTTGCCGGGACCCTTGACATAAGCCTTCACTTTGCGCAGGCCCAGGTCGTAAGCCACCTTAGCACAGTCCTCAGCAGCCATTTGGGCAGCATAGGGAGTGTTCTTCTTAGAACCGCGGAAGCCCATTTTACCAGCCGACGACCAGGAGATAACCTGTCCCTCGCTGTTGGCCAGGGTCACGATAATATTGTTGAAAGAGCTGTGGACATGCAGTTGTCCAAGAGCATCAACTTTTACATTTCTCTTCTTCGAAGTGACTGTTTTCTTTGCCATAACTTAAATGATTTTGATTAATTACTTAGTGGCCTTCTTCTTGTTAGCAACAGTCTTCTTCTTGCCTTTACGTGTACGGGCATTGTTCTTAGTGCTCTGTCCACGCACGGGAAGACCGTGACGATGACGTACGCCTCTGTAGCAGCCAATATCCATGAGACGCTTGATGTTCATCTGAATTTCCGAACGGAGGTCACCCTCCACTTTGTACTCAGCACCGATAATCTCACGGATGCGGGCAGCCTGGTCGTCGGTCCACTCATTCACTTTGAGTGCACGGTCTACACCTGCCTTATCCAATATCTTTGCTGAACTACTTCGACCTATACCATAGATGTAGGTCAATGCGATTTCGCCACGCTTGTTCTGGGGCAAATCTACTCCAACAATTCTAATTGCCATTTGTTTGAAAAATAATTGATAATTTGGTTTGAATAAAAGTTGCGGCACTTGTGTGCCAAGAAGCTCTTAGCCCTGACGGAGCTTGTACTTGGGGTTCTTCTTGTTGATAACGAAAAGACGGCCCTTGCGACGTACGATTTTGCAGTCGGGAGTACGCTTCTTCAATGATGCTCTTGTCTTCATGATTGTATAATAGAGAATTATTTGTATCTGAACACTATACGGCCCTTTGTCAGGTCGTAGGGGCTCATTTCCACCTTTACCTTGTCGCCGGGCAGGATTTTGATGTAATGCATACGCATCTTACCTGAGATGTGCGCCGTGATGGGGCACCCATTCTCCAATTCCACCCTGAACATCGCATTGGACAGAGCCTCGACGATGGTGCCGTCTTGTTCGATTGCGGATTGTTTTGCCATATTGAATCAGTTGGTTCTAAGCTTTGGTTTCAATTTCCTCGAATGATGATAGAATGTCGGCCTCACCTCTCCTGACGGCGATGGTGTGCTCGAAATGTGCGGCAGGCTTTCCGTCGCGGGTGCGGACGGTCCAACGGTCGGGTGAGAGGTAAATCTCACGTCCTCCCATGGTGATCATCGGCTCAATGGCGATGCACATGCCAGCCTTGAGCATGATGCCGTTGCCGCGGCGACCGTAGTTGGGCACGGAAGGCTCCTCATGCATCTTGTGGCCGATGCCATGGCCGGTGAGTTCACGCACCACTCCGTAGCTGTGCTCCTCGCAATAGTCCTGCACGGCCGAGCCGATGTCGCCGAGCCGGTGTCCGGCCACAGCTTGCGCAATGCCGCGGTAGAGCGACTCGCGCGTCACATCGAGCAGCGCTTTCACCTCAGGAGCGACCTCACCCACACAGAAAGTGTAGCAAGAATCACCACAGAAGCCGTTGAGCAGCGTGCCACAGTCGACAGAGATGATGTCACCGTCCTTGAGCACGGTCTTGTCGTCGGGTATGCCATGCACCACAACATCGTTGACCGATGTGCAGATGCTGGCGGGGAAAGGCGAGCCGTAAGGATTGGGGAAGCCCTTGAAGGTGGGCTGTGCCCCATGGTCGCGGATGAACTCCTCGGCCACCCTGTCTAGCTCGGCGGTGGTGACGCCCGGTTTGATGTGGCGTCCCACCTCAGCGAGCGTGGCGCCAACCAGAAGGTTGGCCGCCCGCATGAGTTCTATCTCATCCTCAGTCTTTAAGTAAATACTCATTGAGACCGATTAATAGGCAGAGACACCACCGGCGCGTGTGTGGCCGGCTTTGAGCAATCCGTCGTAGTGGCGCATCATCAGATGGCTCTGTATCTGCTGGAGGGTGTCAATCACCACACCGACGAGAATGAGCAACGATGTGCCACCGAAGAATTGTGCGAATCCTTGCTGAACATTGAGCAGTCCGGCGAGAGCCGGCATGATGGCAATGAAAGCAATGAACAACGAACCCGGCCAGGTGAGCCTCGACATCACGGTATCGATATAGTCGGCGGTCGGTTTGCCAGGTTTCACACCAGGAATAAAGCCATTGTTGCGCTTCATGTCCTCAGCCATCTGGGTGGGATTGAGCGTAATGGCGGTATAGAAGAATGTGAAGGCGATGATGAGCACAGCGAAGATGATGTTGTAGAGCAAGCTCGTGTGGTCCATCAGTGAGCGAATCACAAAATTGGTGCTGTTGGTGGAATACTGCACAATGGCGAGGGGTATGAACATGATGGCCTGTGCGAAGATGATAGGCATCACGTTTGCGGCGAAGAGCTTAAGAGGAATATACTGACGTGCTCCACCATAGGTCTTGTTGCCCTGCACCCTGCGCGCATACTGCACGGGCACCTTGCGTACGGCCTGAACCAGCAGCAAGGCTGCGCACACCACAGCGTAGAGAATGAGCAACTCGATGATGAACATCACGAGACCACCACTGGTGATGGCGGTGAAACGTGATGTGACCTCCTGGAAGAACGACTGGGGCAGACGTGCGATGATACCTATCATAATGATAAGCGACACACCGTTGCCCACACCCTTGTCGGTGATACGCTCACCCAGCCAGAGGATGAACATACTGCCGGCGGCGAGTATGACCACTGCGGGATAAACGAACGTGGACCAGGAGAGACCACTGGCAAGCGCGCCGCCCGACTGCATACGGAGGTTGATGAGATAGGACGGACCCTGAAACACCAGGATGGCGACCGTGAGGATACGGGTGTACCACATGATCTGCTTGCGTCCGCTCTCACCCTCGCGCTGCATTTTCTGGAAGTAAGGCACTGCCACTGCCAGAAGCTGCATGACGATCGATGCAGAGATATAGGGCATGATTCCCAAAGCGAAAATCGACGCGTTAGAGAATGCGCCACCGGAGAACATATCCAGCAGCGACATCAGACCGCTCTCGGTCTGCTGCTGCAGGTTTTCCAACTTGTCATAGTCGATGCCGGGAAGTACGACAAACGAACCAAAACGGTAAATAGCTGTAAACAGGATGGTGATGAGGATTCGCTGACGCAAATCCTCCACCTTCCAGATGTTCTTCAGTGTCTCAATAAACTTTTTCATTTACTTAAATTATAGTTATTGTACCACCAGCTGCCTTAATAGCCTCCTCGGCAGTCTTAGAGAAAGCATGAGCCTCGACCTCAAGTTTGGCCTTGAGTTCGCCGTTGCCCAGGATCTTGACGAGTTCCTTACCGTTGGTAAGTCCGGCAGCCTTCAGTTCGGCCACACCGATTTTTGTGAGTTCCTTCTGCTCTGCAAGTGACTGCAGGGTGGAGAGGTTCACAGCGAAATACTCCTTGTGGTTGATGTTCTTGAAGCCAGCCTTCGGCAGACGGCGCTGCAACGGCATCTGACCACCTTCGAATCCTACCTTTTTCTTGTAACCTGAGCGAGACTTGGCACCTTTGTGACCACGGGTAGAAGTGCCGCCCAGTCCGGAGCCAGGACCACGTCCGATACGGCGACGTGAGTGAGTGGAGCCGGCAGCGGGTTTTAAATTATGCAATTTCATTTTTGTACGAATTTCAAAATTATTACTCAACTACTTCCACCAGATGGTGAACTTTCTGAATCATACCGCGGATGCTGGGATTGTCTTCCTTCTCCACGACCTGTGAGATTCTGTGCAGTCCGAGACGCTCGAGGGTCTGCTTCTGGTCTTTCGGATAACCGATTTTACTCTTAATCTGCTTGATCTTTATCGTTGCCATATCCGTAATATTAACCGTTAAACACTTTGCTCATGGGAATGCCGCGTGTACCGGCCACGGTATAGGCATCGCGCACCTCGCTGAGGGCCTTGATGGTGGCCTTCACCAGGTTGTGGGGGTTGGAAGAACCCTTCGACTTGGCGAGCACATCGGTGATGCCGACGCTCTCGAGCACGGCACGCATAGCGCCACCAGCCACCATTCCGGTACCGGGAGCAGCAGGCTTGAGGAACACTTTGGCACCGCCGTAGGCCACCTCGATCTCATGAGGTATGGTACCTTTGAGCACATTCACTTTGACGAGGTTTTTCTTGGCCGACTCAACGCCCTTAGCGATAGCGGCAGTCACCTCACCGGCTTTTCCAAGACCGTAACCGATAACTCCCTTACCGTCGCCAACCACGACGATGGCAGCAAACGTGAACGTACGACCACCCTTGGTTACCTTGGTGACACGGTTGATGGCCACGAGGCGATCTTTCAACTCGTCATTATTGACTATTATTTTATCTATTGCCATAATCGTTTAGAAATTAAGTCCACCTTTACGGGCTGCGTCAGCCAGTTCTTTCACTCTGCCATGGTAGAGATAACCATTGCGGTCGAACACCACTGTGGTGATGCCGGCAGCCTTGGCTTTCTCAGCCACCATCTCGCCCACTTTCTGAGCCTGCTGAATCTTCGGCATGGCTTCCAGGCCGAGGGAAGAGGCAGAGACGAGGGTCTTGCTGGTAAGGTCGTTGATAATCTGCACGTAAATCTGCTTGTTGCTGCGGAAGACACTCATGCGGGGACGCTCGGCAGTACCGTTCACCTTCTTACGAATTCTGTACTTTATCTTGATTCGTCTTTCTATTTTCTTCGTAGTCATAATCTCAAATTATTAAAGTTACTTGGCTGATGCCGACTTACCCGACTTTCTTCTGATAACCTCGCCCTTGAAGAGCACACCCTTGCCCTTGTAAGGCTCCGGCTTGCGGAACGAGCGTATCTTGGCGCAAATCTGTCCGAGCAGCTGCTTGTCGCACGACTCCAACATGATGATGGGGTTCTGGTTTCTCTCCGACTTGGTCTCCACTTTCACCTCTGCGGGAAGCTGGATGAAGATGGGGTGTGTATAACCGAGAGCAAACTCGATGATGTTGCCCTGGTTGGACACACGGTAACCGACACCGACGAGCTCGAGGGTCTTCTTGAAGCCTTCGCTTACACCGACCACCATGTTGTGAACGAGGGAGCGATACAGACCGTGGAACGCCTGCTTCTGCTTCACATTGACAGGGCTGTTCTCATCGATCTCGAAAATCACCTCACCATTCTCGACTTTCATCAAGATGGAGGGGTCTACTTTCTGCGTGAGTTCACCTTTCGGTCCTTTTACAGTAACGATACCGTTCTGCTGTTTGATTTCCACTCCTGCAGGAATGACGATGGGCAATTTACCTATTCTAGACATATCGTATCCTCCTTCAATTAGTAAACATAACAGAGCACTTCGCCGCCGATTTTGAGCTCGGCTGCCTCCTTGTTGGTCATAACTCCCTGAGAGGTGGACAGGATGGCGATACCCAGTCCGTTGATCACTCTCGGCATATTCTTGTAGCCCGTGTACTTACGGAGTCCGGGAGAGGAAACTCTCTGGAGCTTCTTGATGGCGTTGGCCTTTGTCACGGGGTCATACTTGAGGGCCACCTTGATAGTGCCCTGGGGGCCATCCTCGATGAACTTGTAGTTGAGGATGTAGCCTTTCTCGAAGAGGATTTTGGTGATTTCCTTCTTCAAATTGGAGGCAGGAACCTCCACCACTCTGTGGTGGGCCATAATGGCGTTTCTGAGCCTCGTCAGATAATCTGCTATTGGATCTGTCATAAAAAATTAATTGTTTAATTAATCGGGACTGCCCCGACAATATTAAATAAAAATTGAGCTTTGCTTCTCTGTTACCAGCTAGCCTTCTTCACACCCGGGATGAGACCTGCGGAAGCCATCTCGCGGAACTGGATACGTGAGAGTCCGAACTGGCGGATGTATCCTTTGGGACGGCCGGTGATCTTGCAGCGGTTGTGCAGACGGATGGGGTTGGCGTTGCGCGGGATACTCTGGAGCTTGCGTGCAGCCTCGTAGGCCTCAGCGGGATCGTCGGTTGTGGCGATGATCTTCTTCAGTTCAGCACGCTTGGCAGCATACTTGGCCACCATTCTGGCTCTTTTGACCTCACGGGCCTTCATTGATTCTTTTGCCATATGATTTATGCGTTTTTAGCGTTTTTGAACGGTAGACCGAAAGCTTTGAGCAATGCATATCCCTCCTCATCGGTTTTGGCCGAGGTGACGAAGGTGATGTTCATGCCCTGGATGCGGTCGATGGTATCGATATTGATCTCAGGGAAGATAATCTGCTCCTCGATACCGAGGGTATAGTTGCCGCGTCCGTCGAGTTTGCTCTCGATGCCTTTGAAGTCGCGGATACGGGGAAGAGCCACGCGCACGAGTTTCTCGAGGAACTCGTACATGCGCTCGCGGCGCAGTGTCACCATGACACCGATAGGCATCTTCTTGCGGAGCTTGAAGTTGGCCACGTCTTTCCTGGAATAGGTTGCGACGGCCTTCTGTCCTGTGATGGTGGTGAGCTCGTTGATGGCCACATCGATGATTTTCTTGTCCTGTGTGGCATCACCGAGACCCTGGTTCACGACGATTTTCTTAAGGACGGGCACCTGCATGGAAGAAGGGTAGTTGAACTGCTTCTTCAGGGCAGGAGCGATGCTCTCCTTGTATACTTTCTTTAACTGTGCTGTTTCCATTATTTAATCTCCTCTCCGGATTTTTTAGCGATTCTGACCTTCTTGCCGTCGACGACCTTAGTGGCGACGCGGGTAGCTTTTTTGCTTTTGGGATCTATGAGGCTGAGATTCGACATGTGTATAGGAGCCTCTACCTTCTGAATACCACCCTGAGGGTTCTTGGCGGAGGGTTTTGTGCTCTTGGACACAATGTTCACACCCTCTACGATGGCACGCTGTTTCTCAACGAGTACTTTCAGCACCTTGCCCGTCTTGCCTTTATCCTCACCGGAGATCACAACGACGTTGTCGCCTTTCTTGATATGTAGCTTTACCATTGAATTAATACTTGTTTAAGATTTAAAGCACCTCGGGTGCCAATGAGACCACCTTCATGTTGACGGCGCGCAGCTCACGAGCCACGGGGCCGAAGATGCGGCTGCCGCGGAGTTCGCCGGCATTGTTGAGGAGAACGCACGCATTGTCGTCGAAGCGGATGTAGGAGCCGTCGGCGCGGCGGATTTCCTTTTTCGTGCGGACGATAAGAGCTCTGGAAACGGCACCCTTCTTCAGGTCGCTGGAGGGGATGACGTTTTTCACGGCCACCACGATGATGTCACCGACACTGGCGTAGCGACGGCCTGTGCCGCCGAGCACGCGGATGCAGAGTGCCTCGCGGGCGCCGCTGTTGTCGCATACTGTGAGTCTTGATTCCTGCTGTATCATAATTACTTGGCCTTTTCAATTATTTGAACTAATCTCCATCTCTTGGTCTTGCTCAAGGGACGTGTCTCCATGACAAGCACGGTGTCGCCCACATGGGCCTCGTTGTTCTCGTCATGAACATGGTACTTTTTCGTTTTCTGGACGAACTTACCGTAAATGGGGTGCATCTCTTTGAACTTAGCTGCGATAACAATGGATTTTTCCATTTTGTCGCTGATGACCACACCTGTTCTGGTTTTTCTTAAATTTCTAGTTTCCATCTGGACCATTGTTATTTGTTAAGTTCTCTCTGACGCAATTCGGTCTTCATACGTGCGATGTCGCGACGCAACAGCTTGATCTGCGAAGGATTCTCAAGCGGAGCAACGGCATGGTTGAGTTTCATCTGATGCAGACGTCCCACTTCAGCCTCGAGTTTCTCCTTGAGCTCACTGGTCTCTATTTCTTTCAAATTTACAGTTTTCATAGCTTATGCGTTTTTATCGTAATCACGTCTGACAATAAACTTGGTTTTCACGGGCAGTTTCTGTGCTGCGAGTCGCAGAGCCTCTTTGGCGATGTCGAAACTCACACCCTCCACCTCGAAGAGGATACGTCCGGGAGTGACGGGAGCCACCCATCCTGCGGGGTCACCCTTACCTTTACCCATACGTACATCAGCGGGCTTGCGTGTGATGGGTTTGTCCGGGAAGATTCGGATCCAAACCTGACCTTCGCGCTGCATGTATCTGTTGACGGCTACACGGGCGGCCTCAATCTGGCGGCTGTCGATCCATTTGGCCTCAAGGGTCTTGATGCCGAAGGAGCCGAAAGCCAGCTGAGTGCCACGGTGGGCGTTGCCTTTGTTGCCGCGTCCGTCCTGAGGTCTTCTATATCTTACTCTTTTGGGCTGTAACATGATTTCTTCTTACTTTTTAACGGTTATTGTTTCTCTTGCGGTTGCCCCGGTCGTTGCGGCGTCCGCCACCCTGACGGCCCTGCTGCTTGTCCTGAGCGAAGTTGGGCGCGAGGTCCACCTTGCCGTATACCTCACCGCGGCAAATCCACACTTTAATACCGAGAATACCCACCTTGGTGAGGGCCTCGGCCTGGCAATAGTCTACGTCGGCGCGGAAGGTGTGGAGCGGAGTGCGTCCCTCCTTGTACATTTCCTTGCGTGCCATCTCAGCGCCGTTCAGACGGCCAGTGATCTGGATCTTGATGCCCTCGGCACCTGCGCGCATGGTGTTGGCCACAGCCATCTTGATGGCACGACGGTAGGCGATTTTGCCTTCCACCTGGCGGGCCAGGTTGTGAGCCACGATGTTGGCGTCGAGCTCAGGCTTCTTCACCTCGAAGATATTGATCTGGATCTCCTTGTTGTAGAGTTTCTTCAACTCTTCCTTCAGTTTGTCGACATCCTGTCCGCCCTTACCGATGACGATACCCGGACGAGCCGTGCAGATGGTGATGGTGACGAGCTTGAGCGTGCGCTCGATGACGATGCGCGACACGCTTGCATTAGCCAGGCGCTCGTTGAGATACTTGCGGATTTTCTGGTCTTCAACCAGGTTGTCACCGAAGTTCTTGCCACCGAACCAGTTGGAGTCCCAACCTCTGATTATACCCAGACGATTGCTTATCGGATTAACTTTCTGTCCCATTCTGCTTAATTGTTTTCGTCATTATTATTACTGTCTACGAACAAGGTGATGTGGTTGCTGCGTTTGCGGATGCGGTAACCACGGCCCTGGGGTGCCGGTCTCATGCGTTTCCATGTCACACCCTCATCCACGAAGATACGGGTGATATAGAGTTCGCCGTCGTCGGCCTTGCGTCCGTTTTTCACCTCCCAGTTGGCGATAGCCGAGCGGAGGAGCTGCTCTACGTTGGCAGAGGCGGCTTTTTTAGAGAATCTGAGCACAGCGAGGGCTCTATTCACTTCCATACCACGCACCATGTCGACCACGTAGCGCATTTTGCGGGGTGAGGAAGGCACATCATTGAGCTTGGCGAAATACAAGCTCTTGCGGGCTTCTTTTCTTTTTTCAGCCGAAAGTCTTTTTCTTGCTCCCATTATATTATTTGTTTTGATTCAATGTTAGCCTGTTTAGCGCTTGTTGCCGGCATGTCCACCAAACTTGCGTGTAGGTGAGAATTCTCCCAGCTTATGGCCCACCATGTTCTCGGTGATGTAAACAGGTATAAATTTGTTTCCGTTATGCACAGCAACGGTATGTCCCACGAAGTCGGGAGAAATCATTGATGCGCGAGCCCATGTCTTCACGACGGTCTTTTTGCCGCTCTCGTTCATAGCGAGAATCTTCTTCTCGAGCGATACGTTGATATATGGACCTTTTTTTAATGAACGACTCATAATTTGCTCTGTTTAACTTGTTACTTTTTCTTTGCTCTCTCGATGATATACTTGTTGGACTGCTTTTTGGGAGCTCTTGTCTTGAGACCTTTAGCATACAAGCCTTTGCGTGAGCGGGGATGTCCACCAGACTGACGTCCTTCGCCACCACCCATGGGGTGGTCGTGGGGGTTCATCACGACACCGCGGTTGTGAGGCCTGCGGCCCAACCATCTTGTGCGACCTGCCTTACCCGACTGCTCGAGTGCGTGGTCGGAATTGCCGACGGCACCGAC
>Ga0310695_10000281_pt1 | contig 136891 bp, 108 predicted proteins | sample RumenRJG_04DNA_FD_203882 | JGI IMG/M metagenome (GOLD analysis project Ga0310695, IMG submission 203882) | Bovine rumen microbial communities from Lethbridge, Alberta, Canada - RJG_04 (v2) (version 2) | ecosystem: Host-associated > Mammals > Digestive system > Stomach > Rumen | place: Canada...
TGTATTCCAAATAATCCATAATACGTTACCTCCTTCATTTTATAAATCCATTGTTCTTTAAATGCTGATAAATCGTCTTAACCATCCACTCTTTCATGATACTGCCTGGGTGTGGACGGTGAATATCGATATAAAAACCTTTTGATTCATTCTTGAATCGCACACGAGACCCCGAAGTTGCTCCTTTATGATACTCGGAGTAGCCAAAATGTGCCAAAAGGCTCACCGTTTCCTCATAGGTGAAATCCTTTGGTTTCTTTTTAAAACGCTCTACCAATTTGTCTTTTGAGCCCATAATTAAATAACTTTTCGGCTGCAAAGGTACTAATTTTAGTACCAAGTTCCAAATTTTTTCGGCTATTTTTTTTTCACAAGGCTCACAACACAGGCTCACAGGGGGACAGAGTGGTGTGAGGTCGCTAGATCAGGGCGACAGGTCATTGATCTTTTCCCCAAAGATGAGAATAGGAAACGGAAGTCTCGTGGCTTCCGAGGCAGTCATAGAGGGGACAGGCCCCATGACTACTTTGATTGTACTCCAATCTTTTCCCAGGAGTTTGTGACATTAAAAAGCCGAAATAATTTGGTGGTCTCGGGATTGTTTTGTATCTTGACGCACAAGGGGACTGGAGTTGTGCGCGCCTAGTATGCGAAAAGTGTCCTCTGCGTCATTCTTGCGGCACGATCTTCTTGATGATGCGGGCGGGGTTGCCGCCTACCACCACATTGTCTGGCACATCCTTCGTGACCACGGCTCCGGCGGCAACGACGGCATTCCTGCCGATGGTGACGCCCGGACAGATGATGGCACCAATGCAGATCCATGCATTCTCTCTGATGGTCACCTGCCCGAAATGGAACAGGTTGTGCCTGTCGTACAGGTCGTGGTCGACCGTCGCAATCTTGACCTCGGGGCCGATCAGGACGTTGTCTTCTATCACCACCCGCCCGGGCGAGAGTATGGTTGCGCCTTTGTTGATCGTGATGTTCTTCCCGATTGTCATCCGGCATCCGCAATCACAATAGAAGGGTGAGACGATGGCGACGCTGTCGTCTATCTCGCATTGGAACAGTTCTTCCAGCAGGCTCTTGTAATCGGGGTCTGTGGGCTTCCGGGCCGAGATTTTCAGGCATAGTTCGTGACTCCGGATCATCTCTGCCTCCACGTTGCGCATACGGGGGTCTCTCTTGTCGCCCGACCCGGTGGCATCAATCACGTCGAACATATTTCTTAGCGGATAAAGAGCAGTTCGCGGTACTTGGGCAGCGACCAGAGGCCGTCTTCGACAATCATTTCGAGGCAGTCGGTCTCGTGGCGGATGGCCTCCATCTTCGGGCAGACGGTGTCGTGGTAGGCGATGGCGCGCTCGTGGATGTCGGCGATGCGGTTGGCCACGCGGCGGGCCTCGGTGAGTTCCTCGACGAGTTGCTCGATGCGCTCCGTGCGCTCGGCTATCTCCTGGATGAGTTTCAGGTTGCGGCGCGAGAGGCGCTGGGCCTCGTCGGCGGGGAAGACGTCTTTCATGCCCTGCACGTTCTTGATGAGTTGCGACTGGTAGTGGGTCGAGACGGGGATGATGTGGTTCATCGACATGTCGCCCATGACGCGGGCCTCAATCTGAACGGTCTTCACGTAGGTCTCCCATTTCACCTCGTTGCGCGCCTCGAGTTCCTTGCGGTTCATCACCTTCGTGGCCTCGAACATGCGGATGCTGTCGTCGTCGAGGTAGTGCTCGAAGATCTTGGGGCACGACTTCTCCACGTCGAGTCCGCGTCGGGCTGCCTCCTTCACCCATTCCTCCGAGTAGCCGTTGCCGTCGAAGCGGATGGGCTTGCAGGTCTTGATGTCGTCGCGCAGCACGTCGAGGATGGCGTGGAACTTGGCGGTGTGGCCAGAGCCTTCGGCGAACTCGGAGTGGCCTGAGTATTCGGCAATCTTCTGGTCGACGCGCTTCTTGAAGTCCTGCAGGGCTTCGGCCATCGCGGAGTTGAGGGCGATCATGGCCGAGGCGCAGTTGGCCGACGAGCCCGGTGCACGGAACTCGAAGCGGTTGCCGGTGAAGGCGAAGGGCGACGTGCGGTTGCGGTCGGTATTGTCGATGATGAGGTCGGGAATCTGCGGGATGTCGAGTTTCTTCATGAGTGAAGAGTGAAGCGTGAAGAGTGAAGAATTTGCTTCCGCCTTACCATCGTCGGCAGCAGGAACTCCGGCAGGAGATTCTTCACTCTTCACTCTTAACTCTTCACTCTCCAGGTAGTCGAGGAGTTCGGTGAGTTGCTTGCCGAGGAACGAACTGATGATGGCTGGCGGGGCCTCGTTGCCGCCCAGGCGGTGGGCGTTGGTGGCCGACATGATGGAGGCTTTCAGCAGTCCGTTGTGGCGATAGACGGCCATGAGGGTCTCGACGATGAAGGTGACGAAGCGCAGCGTCTCGTTGGCCGTGCGCTCAGGGCTTGTGGCGTCGGCCTTGCCTGGGGCGTGGAGCAGGGTGCCCTTGCCTCCATCCCTTTCGGCGGTGAGGCTCCAGTTGTTGTGCTTGCCCGAGCCGTTGATGCCGTCGAAGGGCTTCTCGTGGAGCAGCACGCGGAAGCCGTGGTTACGGGCCACGCGCTTCATGAGCGACATGAGCAGCATGTTATGGTCGACGGCGAGGTTGCACTCTTCGAAGATCGGGGCGAGTTCGAACTGGTTGGGGGCCACCTCGTTGTGGCGCGTCTTGCAGGGGATGGCCAGTTCGAGGGCGTGAATCTCAAGGTCTTTCATGAAGGCCTGCACGCGGTCGGGGATGGTGCCGAAGTAGTGGTCGTCCATCTGCTGGTTCTTCGCGCTCTCGTGGCCCATGAGGGTGCGGCCCGTCATGAGCAGGTCGGGACGGGCGGAGTAGAGCCCTTCGTCGACGAGAAAGTACTCCTGCTCCCAGCCGAGGTTCACCTGCACCTTGCGCACGTCGTCGTAGAAGTACTGGCACACATCCTTGGCGGCCTTGGTGACGGCGTGGAGCGAGCGCAGCAGCGGGGCCTTGTAGTCGAGGGCCTCGCCGGTATAGGCGATGAAGATGGTGGGGATGCAGAGGGTGTCGTCGATGATGAAGACGGGCGAGGTGGGGTCCCAGGCGCTGTAGCCGCGGGCCTCGAAGGTGTTGCGGATGCCGCCGTTGGGGAAACTGCTGGCATCGGGCTCTTGCTGTACGAGCAGTTTGCCGCTGAACGTTTCCATCATGCCGCCCTTGCCGTCGTGCTCGACGAAAGCGTCGTGCTTCTCGGCCGTTCCCTCGGTGAGGGGCTGGAACCAGTGGGTGTAGTGGGTGGCGCCCATCTCCTGGGCCCATTGCTTCATGCCTGCGGCTACGGCATCGGCGATGCTGCGGTCGAGGCGGGCACCGTTGTCGATGACGTCGACGAGTTTGTTATACACTTCTGCAGGCAGGTACTTACGCATCTTCTCGCGGTTGAACACGTATTTGCCGAAGTATTCGGAGGGTCGCTCGGAAGGTGTTTTCACTTCCACAGCCTTCTTCTTGAAGGCTTCCTCCACGACTTGGAATCTTAATTGGTTGCTCATGTATTTTTTTTGTTTACAGTTTAATGTTCTGTTTACAGTTTACGGTTTACAGTTTACAGTTGATTTCCTTGCACGCCCAGACAATTGCCTATAGAAGTAATCATCTGTAAACTGTAAACCGTTAACTGTAAACTAAACTCTATTAGTCGATAAACCGTCGGAGGACACCATCGTATGCATCGATGCGGCGATCGCGGAGGAAGGGCCACCAGCGGCGCACCTGCTCGGAGTGCGACAGGTCGAGTTCGACGATGATGCTCTCCTCCTCCTCGGCAGAGGCTTCATAGAGGATCTCACCCTGAGGGCCTGCGACGAACGAGGTGCCCCAGAACTGGATGCCGTTTGTTTGAGCGGAGGGGTCTGGTTCGTAGCCTACGCGGTTGACGGCGACGACGGGGAGTCCATTGGCAACGGCATGACCGCGCTGGACGGTCTGCCAGGCCATACGCTGGCGCTGCTGCTCCTCTGGCGTGTCGCTCGACTCATAGCCGATAGCAGTAGGGTAGATAAGCAGTTCGGCACCCTGAAGGGCCATCAGTCGGGCTGCCTCGGGATACCACTGGTCCCAGCACACCATCACACCGAGACGGCCCACGGAGGTGTCGATGGGGTGGAACCCGAGGTCGCCGGGGGTGAAGTAGAACTTCTCGTAGTAGGCGGGGTCGTCGGGGATGTGCATCTTGCGATAGGTGCCGGCGATGGAACCGTCTTTTTCAAGCACTACGGCGGTGTTGTGATACAAGCCAGGCGCACGCTTCTCAAACAGCGAGGTGACGATGACGACACCGAACTGCCTGGCGAGTTCGCCGAAGAGTTTCGTCGAGGGGCCGGGGATGGGCTCGGCGAGGTCGAAGTTGCTGACGCTCTCTGTCTGGCAGAAGTAGAGCGAGTTGTGCAGTTCCTGGAGCACGATGAGTTGCGCGCCCCGCTTGGCGAGGTCGCTGATGCCCTCCGCCAACCTCAGGATGTTGTCCTTCGTGTCGGCGGTGTTGTGCTGTTGCTGGAATCCGATCTTCAGTTCTTTCATAATTTCAATCCTATAGGAAATTGCATGGTACAGCAATGCAGGCTGCCATGTTGTTTGATAATGCTTCTACAGTCGATACCGACAATCTCCCTATTGGGGAAGGCCTCGCCGATGATGCGCAGGGCTTCGGCATCGAGGTCAGGCTGGGCGTAAGTGGGACAGAGCACGGCACCGTTGATGACGAGGAAGTTAGCATAAGTGGCGGGGAGGCGGTCTCCGTCCTGATAGATAGGGCGGGGCATGGGAAGTTTCATGAGATGGTAGGGCTTGCCGTCGAGGGTGCGGAAGGTCTTCAGTTGCGTTTCCATCAGCCGCAGTTCTTCATACTGCTCGTCTTCGGTATCGTCGCATCCTACAAATAATAAGGTGTCGTCGGGGCAGACACGCACCAAGGTGTCGATGTGTCCGTCAGTATCGTCGCCTGTCAGGTTACCGTGATCGATCCAGAGGATGCGCTTGGCGTGCAGTTCCCGTTTCAGGCGCTCCTCGATTTGTTCCTTCGTCATGGGCTGGTTGCGATGAGGTGCCAGCAGACAGCCCGTCGTGGTGAAGACAGTCCCCTTGCCGTCGCTTTCGATACTTCCGCCCTCAAGCACAAAGTCGAGACAGTCCACGTATTCGCCCTCAATCAGCCCCTCGTCGTAGAGGTGGCGGTTGATGGCATTGTCGAGGTCGGCAGGGAATTTCTCACCCCAGCCGTTGAAGCGGAAGTCGAGCAGGCGGAGGTGCCCCTCGTCGTCGCTGAGGGTGATGAAACCGTGGTCGCGGGCCCAGGTGTCGTTGGAGCGTAGAGGTGAGAGGTGAGAGGTGAGAGGTGAGAGGCGAGTCGAGGGGGCCTCGTCCTTCGGAATGACCACCAGCAGATGCTCTCGCTTGGCAATCTCACGGGCAAACGTCTCGTAGGTGGCGGTAATCTCGTCGAGCATCGGAGCCCAGTCGGTAGCGGCGTGCGGCCATGTGAGGTGCACGCCCCATTGCGGTTCCCATTCGGCGGGTAACCGCCATTTGCGAGTGTCTGTTTTAGTGTCCAATATCAAAAATTTGCTGCAAAGGTACAAAATAATTCATAATTCATAATTCATAATTCATAATTATTTCGTAATTTTGCAGAAATTATTAAGGATGTTAGAGTTTAAGGATGCCACCGTCAGGGTAGGCGAGCAGATATTGGCCACACGTCTTTCATTTATAGCCAGAGACGGCGAGATGACGTGCGTCACGGGTCCTGAGGGCTCTGGGAAGACCACGCTGCTGCGCACGCTCATGGGCTTTCTGCCTGTCAGCGAGGGCTTTGTGAGTGTCGACGGCGAGTTGCTCACCATCCATTCTTCACACGCCTTCCGTCAGATGATGGTCTATCTGCCTCAGCAGATCCAGTCGCTGGCACATCAGTTGAGAGAGCCGGAGGTGGAAGAGCCTGAGCCGGATGAGTATGCCGTCTGGAACGCCATGCTGCCTGCTGCCAATGCGGAAGTGGTGTCGGCACCATTGAATGCGGAAGAGATCGTACTGCTGGCAGAAAAGACGCTGAAGGAGGCTGCTGACAAGCCCATCGTGATTGCCGACGAGCCAACGGCTTGTCTCACTCCAGAACTGACGATGCGCATGCTGGATCTTCTTCGGCAGCAGGCAAAAGAGGGAAAGACGGTTCTCGTGACAAGCCGCAAGCCTCAGGTGGTGGACTATGCTGATCAAGTGATACAAATAAACAGATAAGCCGATGGATTCAAGACTTCTATTGCATACTCTTCTGGTCTTTCTGCTCTTGCTGATTCCCGCTGGGGCTCTGTATTGGCTGGAACGTAAGAAACTGGCGAGGTTCTGCTTCGTCTTCGGACGGATGGCCGTACAGTTGGTGGTGCTCTGTCTGGTGGTGTGGGGACTTTTTAAGGTCAACAACGCCTGGGTGTCGAATCTGTGGCTGATGGCGGTGGCTGTCGGGGCATCGTGGCTGGTTCAGAAGCGTTGTGGCGGTCAGGGTAGAAATCTGATGCCTGTGGTGGCTTGTGGACTGTATGTGAGCGTCTTCGTCGTGGGACTGTGGCTGCTGTTCGTGTTGCCAGTCAGGGTCTTTGATGTCAGATGGTTCGTGCCCGTGATGGCTTTGCTGATGGGGCACTCTACCTCGATGCTCATCCGCGGGCTTAGTACCTATCTCTCTGCCCTCAAGGCCGACGAGCAGCAGTATGAGTTCCTGCGCGGTAATGGCGTGCCCCATCTGAAAGCACTCCAGCCGTTCATGCGTCGCGCCCTGCTGGCTGTCGTTCAGCCAACCTTTGCAAATCTCAAGGTCTTGGCCCTCACTTCTATGCCGTTGCTGCTTGTGGGACTGCTGCTGGGAGGCTTTTCGCCTCTTAACGCCTTTGTGCTGATGCTCTATATGGTGATAGGCTGCATCTCGGCCTCTGTCCTCACGCTGGGCATCACGATCTTCATGTTAGACAGGCTGCTCTTTGACAAGTTCGGAAAAATGAAATGATAAGCATAACGATGATGATTAAGAAAAGCAATATATGGCTCTTGGTGGTGTTGTCGGCGATGATGCTGGCGTGTAAGGGAAACAAAGGCATACAGGCCGTTGGAACAAATGGCGAGAATGCAACGGGCCTGTACGACGCTCAGAATGCCGGGATGGCAGAGATTCAGACGGCTGGCGCGACTATGAGTCAGAAGGCTAAGACCGTCGTGATGTATGAGATGCCGGCGCCGCTGAAGGACCGTCCGGAGCAAATACTGAAGCGCAAGGGCTATACGGTGTCGTACAACAGCGAGACGAAGAACCCGAATTGGGTGGCGTGGCATCTGACGAAATCGCACACCTACGGCTCTTTCCAGCGCCGTCAGGAGATGTTTTCAGAGGATGAGAGCGTGAAGGCTCCCCGTGCGACGAACAACGACTACTTTAACTCTCGCTATGACCGAGGTCACATGTGTCCGGCAGGCGATAATAAGTGGGATAAGGAGGCAATGACGCAGTCGTTCCTTTTTACGAATATCTGTCCGCAGAATCACGGCCTGAACAAGTATGAGTGGAATGACCTGGAGATCCAGTGCCGCGACTGGGCTCGGGAGTATGGGGCTGTAGATATTGTCTGTGGCCCGTTGTATTCGTCTAAAGGTGGGCGCTATAAGGTAGGTAGTAGCCATGAGCCCCAGCAGAAGACCATCGGCCGGAACAAGGTGTGGGTGCCGGATGCCTTCTTCAAGGTGGTGCTCTGCCGTCAGGGGCGTCCCAAGGCCATCGGTTTCGTCTACCGCAATGAGGGGGTGAAACAACTGAAGACAGAGGCTGTACGTACTGTCGATGAGATTGAGGCTCTGACAGGCATAGATTTCTTCCCTGCACTCGACGATGATATGGAGAACAGAGTCGAGGCCTCTGCCAACCTTTCGGACTGGTAAAAATGCTCTTTGGGGATTAAATTATTCTAATTATTTTAATTTCTTTCTTAAAAATACAGGCTATTTCACTTTTTCTTCGTACCTTTGCAGCGTGAAAATAAAAGAAGTGCTGAGCGCCCTTGAACGTTTCGCGCCTCTGCCCTTGCAGGAAAGTTGGGATAATGCTGGCCTGCAAGTTGGACTGACAGAGACGGAGGTTTCAGGGGCATTATTGTGTCTGGACGTCACGGAGAAAATCGTCGACGAAGCCATACGGAAGGGCTGCAACCTGATTGTCAGCCATCATCCGTTGTTGTTCCGGGGGCTGAAGACCATCAGCGACCTGACGGACGTACAGCGGACGGTGATGAAGGCTATCCGTGAGGGTATTTGTGTCATTTCGATGCATACGAATATGGACAATGCCCAAGGGGGCGTGAACTATCGCATTGCCCAGAAACTGGGGCTTCAGAATGCTGGTTTCTTTGCCAGCAAGACTGTCGATGGGATAGAGGCGGGGAGTGGTGTCATTGGTGAACTGCCGGAAGCAATGGCTTCTGATGACTTCGTCATCGCTGTCAAGAAGATCTTCGGGGTAGAATGTGCCATGTGTAACGAACTGCTGCGGCGACCCATTAGAAAAGTGGCGCTCTGTGGTGGGGCAGGAGACTTCCTGCTCGACGAGGCTCTGAAAGCAGGTGCCGATGCGTTTATTACTGGTGAGATGCACTATCATCAGTATTTCGGCTATGAGCAGCAGATACAGATCTGTGTGATCGGGCACTATCAGAGCGAGCAGTATACGGCAGAAATCTTCGAGGAGATTATCCGTCAGAATTGTCCTGGCGTGAAGACAGAGATGGCAGAGACCTGCACAAACCCAATTTTGTATTTATAACGATATAACGCAATAACGATATAACGAAATTTCTTAAAAACGTAAAGAATTATGGCAAAAAAAGATCCGACAGATTTGTCAGTAGAAGAGAAACTGAAGACGCTTTATCAACTTCAGACCGCCCTCTCGTCGATTGATGAGAAACGTGCGTTGAGGGGTGAGTTGCCTCTGGAAGTACAGGACCTGGAAGACGAGATCGAAGGTCTGACCACTCGTGTGGAAAAGATTAAAAATGAGATTGGTGAATTCCAGCGCGCCATCACGTTGAAGAATGGTGAGATTAATGAAGCCAAGGCCAGCGTGGAGCGCTATAAGGAGCAGTTGAACGAGGTGAAGAATAATCGCGAGTATGATATGCTGAGCAAGGAGATTGAGTTCCAGACTTTGGAAATCGATCTCTGCAACAAAAAGATCCGCGAGGCTAACAACCGTATCGCTGAGAAACAGGAGGAACTGGCAAATAGTGAGGCTCTGATCCAAGAGCGCCAGAGTGACCTGGAGGTGAAGAAAGGCGAGTTGGAGGAGATTGTCACCGAGACTCGTGCTGAGGAAGATAAACTGAAGGAGAAGGTGAAAGACCTGGAGTCGAAGATCGAGAACCGTCTGCTCACCTCGTTCAAGCGCATTCGTAAGAATGCCCGCAACGGTCTGGGTATCGTCTATGTGCAGCGTGATGCCTGTGGCGGTTGCTTCAACAAGATTCCGCCCCAGCGTCAACTCGACATCAAGATGCACAAGAAGATTATCGTCTGTGAGTACTGCGGTCGTATCATGATTGATCCCGAACTGGCAGGTGTGAAGATCGACAAGGTGACAGGCGAGGAGAAGAAGCCCCGTAAGCGCTCTATCCGTAAGACGGCTACCTCAAAGAAGGTAACTGACGCTGACGATATGGAGTGATTTTGTCAGATACTTTCATAGTTCGGGATATCCTCCAGGAATTGGTAAGAATGGCCTTCATAATCCATCTTGCAACAATAGTGTTGTAGGCCGTTGCTGACTACGAGGTAATCCACTTTCAGCAGAAGATTGTAGACCGAAATCTGGTCGAAGGTCTTCTGTTGTATTTGTATGGTTGGGGCTTTATATTCGATGATCATCCTCGGCCGCAGTTCTTTATTATATAATAAGGTGTCGCAGCGGAGATGTTTCTCGCCGATGCGTAGTTCTACCTCGTTGGCGAGTAGTGTCTTCGGGTAACCCTTGTGCTCAGTAAGATAGTGGGTGAAATGTTGGCGCACCCATTCCTCAGGTGTCAGCGCCACCCATTTTCGACGCAGGAAATCGAAAATCTGACGTTTTTCACCCTTCTCTTGTATTTTTATTGGGTATGGAGGTAGGTTTAATCGAAACATTTTTGTAACTTTGTCCCCGCAAAAGTACAAATAATAATCGAAATAACGCAATGGCTGAGGCAAAAAATGTCAGTTTCGACTCGATTATGGCCGATTTGAAGGCGGGAAAATATGTTCCCGTCTACTATCTGATGGGTGATGAGCCCTACTATATCGACCGTATAGCCGACTATATCGCCGAGCATGTGCTACAGCCAGAGGAACGTGATTTCAATCAGACCATCCTTTTCGGTTCTGATGTGAATGCCTCGCAGATTGCTGATGCTGCCCGCCGTTATCCGATGATGGCAGAACGACAGGTAATTATCGTCAAAGAGGCGCAAAATGTGAAGAATACGGAGCCTTTGGAGCGTTATTTCAAGCAGCCGATGCCTTCTACGGTGCTGGTGATGTGCCACAAGAATGGTACAATCGACGGGCGGAAGAAGGAATATGTGAGAAGTATCCAGTCGGCTGGCGTACTTTTTGAGAGCAAAAAACTGCGAGACAGGGATCTGCCTGCGTTCATCGAGAACTATCTCTCTTCGCGACAGGTGAGCATCGATACGAAGTCCACACAGATGATTGCCGATAACATCGGAGCAGACTTGAGTCGTCTGACGAGTGAACTGGATAAGGTGGTGCTGTCATTGCCGGAGCAGGATAGGAGAGTGACGCCCCAGGTGGTGGAGGATCAGATTGGAGTGAGCAAGGAGTTCAATGGTTTCGAACTTCGTGATGCTATCGTCAACCGCAATGTGTTCAAGGCAAATCAGATCATCAAATATTTTGACGAAAATCCGAAGGCGGGTAGTATCTACTCTTTTCTCCCGTTGCTCTTTAATTACTTCCAAAATCTGATGATCGCATTTTATTCGCCAAATCCGAAGAGTCAGGAAGCGGTTGCAGAATGGCTCGAATTGAGAAATCCGTGGGCTGCCAAGGACTACATGACGGGTATGCGAAATTACTCTGGAATGAAAGTGATGCAGATTATTTCCAAGATACGTGAAATAGATGCCAAAAGTAAGGGCTTGGACAACCCAAATACGGGTCCTGGGGAGTTAATGAAGGAACTGATTTTTTACATTTTGCACTAAAAATCCCCTCTTTTTTTCTTCTAGAATTTCCTAAAATGGCACTTTTCGCGAGTGCTTTTTTTCGGCTCAAATGCCCATATATCAGGGGTTTCTGATGATTTGTAAGCCCTCAAAACTCGCGTATTTCCAGAAATTCCTCCCGTTGTCCAGAATACGCGAGAAATGAAGAATTTTCGAAAAATACGCTTGCCGTGATTCGACATTCACTTTCGTTAAGATTTGGTTTTCTGCATTTGGATTTGAAAATCAGAACAAACAATGCTTCGGATATACAATTTAAAAACGTGAATACATGCCAATATGGCAATATTCGAAGTTTAATATTTAAATATGCAAAGGCGAAACTTTTGGTTTGACAATTAATATCTATAAATATACACGGGCATTTTATAATTGTTAATAGACTAAAACTCAGTTAGTTATGTTATATTATGCCAAAAAGATTCAATTTATCTATATACCTAGCACCATCAGGAATTGCATATAGGCCAGTTTTAAATATGTATACCGTAAATACCTTATTTATAACCAGTTGTTTACATATCATGGCCTCTATAAAGACTTTGTAATGATTTGTTGATGTAAATTTTGATTTGTGATTGTGAAGTGAAATTTCGACGCATTTCCGTATTAGATTTGAAAATCTGAAACAATAAATCAAAAGTTTAAAAATCTAAATTCTTTCTTAGTTTCTTGTGTAATTCAATATTTTGCTTTACCTTTGTAAACTGAAAGAAATCACCGGCAAAATGCCCTTATTTGTAACTAATAAGAAATATGAAGGATAGAATTCGACAAATCATGGAGTCTCAGCACATGACTCAGCAGGTATTCGCTGACTTCATCGGACTGGCCCCTGCCACCCTGAGCAGCATCTATAATGAACGTACCCGCCCTACCCTGAGTGTGGTGGAAGCGATCAAAAAGAAAATTCCTAACATCAATACCGACTGGCTGATGTTTGGCCTTGGTGAGATGTATGTTACCACTTCTGCTCCTGCTAACAGTCTGTTCCCTGCTGATGAAAACAATGTGAATGGTGTTACAGTCAATCAAAATCCGATGCTAAAATTTGATCAGACTCCTTCTCCTACCCCACAACAGGTCGTTCAGACACCACTTCCTTTTAATAGTGTAAGAAATACACGACCAGAAATGGAGCAAATGTCGGTAAAAGTTATTGACAGAGCGCAACGTCGTGTGAAGGAGATCAGAGTATTTTATGATGACCAGACTTGGGAGACTTTTGTACCCGAAAAGAAATAGACACGCGGTGAGGTCTATCTCCAGAAGCGGCCGTCGGGAATGGTAGATGCCATAGGTCAGGAGATATTCAACCCGAATATAGAGAGTGAGTACCAAAGATTCTTCTTGGCGAATGCTTCTTATTCTAAAATCCAAAGAAAAACATTTTTTCCTTTGGCATTTTGCTCACTTAATCGTACCTTTGCACCGATTATGAAGAAATACTTATTAGATTTAACCGTGAAGTCGGTTGAGAGGATTCACGAGCGGTATGTGCTGATCAGGCTTACCGACGGGAAGCCGTTGCCGGAGATGGTGCCTGGACAGTTTGTGGAAGTGCGAGTGGACGGTTCGCCCAGCACGTTCTTGCGTCGGCCTATTTCCATTGATTTTGTGGATCGTGAGAAGAATGAATTGTGGTTGCTGGTGGCTACCATCGGCGATGGAACACGCCAACTGGCAGAGTTGAAGGCTGGCGACACGTTGAATTGTCTGCTGCCCCTCGGTAATGGCTTTACCGCAGCGAAACAGGGCGAGAAAGTGCTGCTAATTGGCGGTGGAGTGGGGGTTGCGCCCTTGCTCTATATGGGAGCCGAGATGCAGGACAAGGGTATTGCACCCACTTTCCTGCTCGGAGCCCGTACGGCAAAGGATCTGTTGCTCTTAGATGTATTTAAGAGGTACGGGCGCGTGTTTGTGACCACAGAAGACGGCAGCGAGGGCGAGAAGGGTTTTGTGACCAATCACAGCATCCTCCAAAGTGAACAGTTTGACCGTATCTCCACTTGTGGTCCTACGCCGATGATGAAGGCTGTGGCGCGTTTCGCCAAGGAGAAGAGTATCGAGTGTGAAGCATCGCTCGAGAATCTGATGGCCTGCGGACTGGGAGCCTGTCTCTGTTGTGTGGAAAAGACGACGGAAGGAAATCTGTGTGTCTGTAAGGATGGGCCCGTATTTAATGTCAGGAAGTTGCTTTGGGAGTGATCAAGAATTTGAGAATTAGAGAATTAGAGAATTTGAGAATTAGAGAATTTGAGAATTTTCGCTTTGTGATTGAGAATAAGAGAATTTTATGGCTAATTTAGAAGTTAAGATAGGAGAACTGCGGCTGAAGAACCCTGTGATGACGGCTTCAGGCACCTTTGGCTACGGCCTGGAGTTTGCCGACCTGATGCCGCTCGATGGTATCGGGGGCATCATCGTGAAGGGTACGACGCTCAAGCCTCGAGAAGGAAACGACTATCCCCGAATGGCTGAGACTGCCAGCGGTATGCTGAACTGTGTGGGCCTTCAGAACAAGGGCGTGGACTATTTCTGCGAGCATATCTATCCGCAGATCAAGGATATCGACACGAATATGATAGTCAATGTCAGCGGTTCGTCGCCAGAGGACTATGCTGAGTGTGCAGCCCGAATAGATTCGTTAGAGAAGATTCCTGCCATCGAGTTGAATATTTCCTGCCCCAATGTGAAGGACGGTGGAATGGCTTTTGGCGTTACTTGTGCTGGGGCTTCGAGTGTGGTGAAGGCCGTCAGGAAGGCTTATCATAAGACGTTGATTGTGAAACTCTCGCCGAATGTGACGGATATTGCTGAGATTGCCCGTGCCGTTGAGGCAGAGGGCGCAGACAGTGTGTCGCTCATTAATACCTTGATGGGAATGGCTATTGATATCGAGAAACGTAAACCGCTGTTGAGTATCAGTACGGGGGGATTGAGCGGTCCTGCCGTGAAGCCTGTGGCATTGAGGATGGTGTGGCAGGTGGCAAAGGCTGTTAAGATTCCTGTTATTGGCTTAGGTGGCATCTGTTCTGCAAAGGACGCTATTGAGTTTATGATGGCTGGTGCGACGGCCATAGAGATTGGCACGGCCAACTTCCTTGATCCGGCTATATCTATTAAGGTACGCGACGGCGTTGACGACTGGCTTAATGCTCATGGCTGCCAATCGGTACAGGAAATTATAGGAACGATTTAAAAAAAAGGGGGGCTGCTGTCATCGGCAGTCCTTTTTTTTGAAGTCTATATTAAAAATTTGAGGGCTGCCAATTGGCAGCCCTCAACCAACACAAAAACTAAACTAGACTTAACTAAAGCATTTAAGGATTTTCACAAACCCTGTAATGCAGTTGCAAATTTACAGAAAGTTTCTGAATACTCCAAAACTTTTTTATTTTTTTTTGCATAAAACATGCATTATTCTATAAAATAGCAGAGTTTTTGAGTAGAATATGGTCTAAAATGGTCATTGAAGCCATCGATTCGACCACCGGAACCGCTCTAGGTAAAACACATGGATCATGTCGTCCCCGGGCTGTGAAAGTGGTGGGATTTCCTTCAAGGTCAATGGTCTGCTGTTCCTGCAAAATTGTTGCAACAGGTTTGAAGGCCACACGGAAAAAAATATCCTGGCCGTTAGAGATTCCACCTTGGATGCCGCCACTATGGTTGGTCTTGGTTGAGAGGTGGGAGGTGATAGAGGTGTCATCTGAAGCAGGAATGAAGATGTCGTTCTGCTCAGATCCTCTGGCCGTAACTCCATCAAATCCCTCACCATATTCGAAACCTTTGACGGCATTTATACTCAGCATCGCAGCACCTAAGGCAGCATGAAGTTTGTCAAACTCGGGTTCGCCTACTCCTGCTGGGCAGCCTTTGATGACGCAGGTGATGATACCGCCGATGGTGTCGCCTTCGGCCTTTACCTGTTCTATGAGTGCCTCCATCTCTGCGGCTTTTTGTGGATCAGGACAGCGTACGGCATTCGTTTCCGTCTGTGAGAGATCGTAGAGATGGTAGTCGCGTTCAAGGGCGATATGGCCTACTTGTGAAGTATAGGCCTGAACGGTGATGCCTTTCTTCTGGAGTACCAATTTGGCCAGTGCCCCTCCAACGCAGCGGCTGATAGTTATACGAGCGGATGAACGCCCGCCTCCACGATGGTCACGGATACCGTACTTATGATAATAGGTGTAGTCTGCATGGGAAGGACGGAACAGACTGCGCATGTTCTCATAGTCCTGCGAGTGCTGGTTCTGGTTCCTGACGATGAATCCAATCGGACAACCTGTCGATTTCCCTTCAAAGATACCGCTAAGCAGTTCCACCTGGTCTGCTTCTTGTCGTGAGGTGGTGATACGGCTTTGCCCAGGCCGGCGGCGGTTCAGTTCCTGCTGAATAAAAGCCATGTCGATGTCAATACCAGGCGGCATGCCATCGACGACCCCTCCAATTGCTTCACCATGGCTCTCGCCGAAGGTCGTCAGTCTGAAGATATTTCCAAATGTATTCATCTTTTCACCTTTTCACCTTTTTTACCTCGTCGACTATCAATGGCAGTGTCCACAACCTCCACAACCTTCATCGCAACCCTCACCACAGTTGTTTCCGTGATGACCGCAACCCTGACAGCCGCCAGTCAGCATCTTGATGAGTTTCTGGATTTCTTCTTCGGTAGCCTCTCTGTTTTCAATCATACGCCCTTTGAAGTTCAGGGTCTTGCCTGCAAAGGGGTGGTTGGTGTCGATAGTGACGCCGTCGTCTTCGATTTTCACCACCTTGGCCATGAACTGATGGTCTTCGGTATCGTTCATCGTGATAATGGCTCCTTCGAAGATATGCTCGCTGTCGAACTTTCCGTTGATAGTGAAGATGTCACGTTCCAGTTTGTGGACGCCTTCAGGAATATATTCTCCAAAAGCCTCGCCGGGTTGAAGGGTAAAGTCAAACTCTGCCCCTTTCTCTTGCCTGATGAGATTTTTCTCAAAGGCGTCGAGGGCGATGCCGTATCCGGTAATAAACTCGAAGGGGCGTTCTGTGCCCGTCTGCTCTTCCAGGGTCTTTTCTCCTTCGTTTACAGTGTATAGTTCATACACGACAGAGAGGAATCTGTTTTGTGGTTTATCCATTCTTATACCTTATTATATATAATGCGCTGCAAAGGTACGCATTTTCCCTGAAATAAGCATCAAATTACGGCGAAAATATGTTTTTTTCGTTATCCGTCGCATTATTTGACTTGCGTCAACAAAAGGGCTGTTATCGCACACAATTCAGCGTAAACGCTTGCGTAGTCCAAAATATCGCCGTACCTTTGCACCGTCAAAAGACATTTAGGATATTTGAGCATACCCCGTTAAACGGGAAAGCGGCGAAAGCCAAAAAGGCTCTGTATCAGGATAACATTATTAATAGTAGGAGCGGCCTAACACACCGTTCTGAGTAAAAAAGAAAGGGTAAAAAGATGAAAAAGATGATTTTGACAATGGTAGCAATGTTGAGTATGACAACAGCATTTGCAGAAGGTGAGAACGCAGCCAACGTAGAAAACATGGAGGCTTATGATTTGAACATCAATATGAACAAGCTCTCCAAGGCACTGAACCTGGCAGATGACCAGAAGGAGGCTGTAGCAGATATTCACCACACGTTTGCTTCGGAGTTGAAGTTTGCTGCAGAGTATGGTAAGAATGACCGCAAAGCCATGGTAGATCGCGCCATCGACAACGATGTGAAGTGGATGCGCTATGTTCTTAACGAGAATCAGATGCGTACTTACCTTAGACTGCTCAACACCACCCTTAACAACCGTGGTCTGAACAAGTAGAAAGAATGATTTTTAGTTTTTAGTAGTTTCAGGGAGGCATTCCGTGAGGGATGTCTCTCTTTTTATTCTCTTATAAATCCTGTTTTATTTGGTTTTTCATTCGATTCAGATATCTTTCTCACGCTCAAGAATGCAAAAAATATCGTAATCTCTTCGCTTAATCGAAATTTTGTACTATCTTTGCACTCAGAACCTACAAATATTAAGCGTATGAGAATTCTAAAGGTCGTTCTTTTCTTCGTGGTGTCTGCTGTACTGGTTGGTTGCGGCACGTCTCACACAGTTCCCATCACGGGACGTACACAGAGTCTGATGGTGGAGGATGGGCAGGTCTTAGGCCTGGCTAACCAGCAGTATCAGGAGTTCATGAAGTCTGCCAAACTGTCGACCAATGCCGCTAATACGGCCATGGTAAAGCGGGTTGGGCAGAATCTTGCCAATGCAGTCACCAGTTATATGAATGCCAACGGCTTGGCTTCTGAGATTGCCAATTTCAACTGGACGTTCAATCTGGTTCAGGACAAGCAGGTGAATGCGTGGTGTATGCCTGGCGGACTGATTGTGGTCTATGAGGGTATTCTGCCTGTCACTCAGGATGAGGCCTCGTTGGCTATTGTGCTTGGTCACGAGATAGCCCATGCCGTGGCCCGTCACTCGGCCGAACAGATGAGTACGCAGATCAAGCAGCAGCAGATGTTGCAGATTGGTGCTGGGCTTGCCGGTGCCTTAGGCGTTGGTACCAACACCACCTCACTGATAGGCGCTGTTGTCGCTAACGGATTTAATTTCAAGAACTTAAGTTATTCGCGTAATCATGAGAGTGAGGCCGACCACATGGGCCTGATCTTTGCGGCGATGGCAGGATATGACCCTCAGACTGCCGTCACCTTCTGGCAGCGCATGGCAGCCCAAAGTACAAACAAGCCTTCTGAATTCCTCAGCGATCACCCTTCTGACGAGACCCGCATCCGTCAGATTCAGGGCTGGATGCCAGAAGCGTTGAAGTATTATAAGTCAAAGGGTTCGACCTCTCAGAAGACGACCACTCAGAAAGCGCCCATCACGACAACTAAGACCTTCAGAGTGTCGTCGAAGAAGAAATAATCTTCATATAGTCGTCGTAAGAGATAAACCGCCCGCCCATCGACTTGAGGTGGGCGGTTTCAAATTGGCAGTCGATGATCCGTCCGCCGCTTTTCTGCATGGCCTGGGCCAGATGAATCAGGGCCAGTTTCGAGGCATTGGGCACCAGTGAGCACATGCTCTCGCCGAAAAAGGCGTTGCCTATGGTGACACCGTAGAGACCACCTACAAACTTCTCTGCGACAGACTCCCCATGAACGACCGGCTCCGGTTCCTCAAGAGTTTCCCATACGGCGACACTGGTGGCGAAGCCCTGACGGTGCAGTTCCTTATAGGCTTCTATCATCTCTGGTCCGAGCCAGGCATATTCTTCGTCGACGCGTAGTTCACTACAGGTATTGATGACTTCGTCAAAGGCCTCACCGATGGCAATGCGGTATTTGCCTTTGTTTATCAACTGACGCATGGAGTGGGAGATATGGATTTCTTCAGGAAAGATGACAAAGCGCTGCATCGGACAGAACCACTCGATCTGTGAATAGCGGAAGGCAAACCAAGGGAAGATGCCGTTAGAGTAGGCGAGGAGCAGGCGGTCTACGCTCAGGTCGCCGCCTACGGCTATACAGCCATCTTCGTCTCCGTGATGCGGATCAGGAAACCAGAGTTCTTTATCTAATTGATAAACCATCCTTTAACTCCACTATGGCGGAGCCTCCTTTCTTCAGACTGCCGAAAAGTATCTCTCTCATCAACAGAGGCTTGAGTTTACTGGTGATGACACGGTCCATCTCACGCGCACCATATTCCTGGGTGAATCCTTCTTTCAGCAGATAGTCGAAGGCCTCATCGGTCAGTGTCATCTTCACTTGTCTGGCGGTCAGTTTTTCCTGCAGTTCGCCAAGTTTCTTACGCAGGATAAGGGTGGCCATAGCCTTGTCCATATCGTTGAACACCACAGTCCCACTCAGACGGTTGATAAACTCAGGCTTGAAGGTCTTCTTCACTTGCTTCAGCATGGCTTCTCCCCGTGATACGCTTCCCTGGAACCCGATGTTGGCCTGTGCCGCATATTGGGCTCCTGCATTCGAGGTCATAATGAGGATTACATGCCTGAAGTCTGCCTTGCGGCCCTTGTTGTCCGTCAGTTTGGCATAGTCCATGACTTGTAAAAGAATATTGTAGATGTCCTGATGGGCTTTTTCGATCTCGTCGAGCAGCAGTACGCAGTTGGGTGTCTTGCGGATGGCGTCTGTCAGCAGCCCGCCGTCTTCATAGCCGACATAGCCGGCAGGCGAGCCGATGAGTTTGGCTACGGTATGCTTCTCTGTGTATTCGCTCATGTCGAAACGGACCAGTTCGATGCCTAATTCCTTGGCCAGTACGCGGGCTACCTCCGTCTTTCCGACACCTGTCGGGCCTACGAAGAGTAGCGAGGCGAGCGGCTTGTTGTCATCGAGCAGTCCTGCCTTCGACATCTGTACAGCCTCGACCACCTGGCGCACGGCTTCGTCTTGTCCATAGATCTTGCTGCTGATGCGCTCGTAGAGCGTTTCCAGTGCGTCATTGTCATCTTCTTTCATAGCCATAGCGTCCACCTTGCATACTTTGGAGAGGATGTCTGCTATCAGGGCCTTGTCCACCGTTTGCCGCTTCTGTCCCCTGATGGGGTTCATCTCCCGATAGGCACCTGCCTCGTCTATCAGGTCGATGGCCTTGTCGGGCAGGAAGCGCTCGTTGATGAATTTGTCGCTGGCCGTGACGGCAAACTCAAGTGCCTTGTCGGCATAGTAGACACCATGAAACTTCTCGTAGTTCTTTTTCAGTCGTTTCAGGATCTCCAGGGCCTCTTCGGCCGTTGGTTCTGCAATGTCAATCTGCTGGAAGCGTCTCACGAGCCCTTTCGATTTGGAGAAGTGGCGGTTGTACTCATCGTAGGTCGTCGATCCGATGAATCGTATCTTGCCCGACTCCAGATAGGGCTTGAGCATGTTCGAGGCATCCATCGATCCTTCACCGGTGGCACCGGCTCCGACAAGGTTGTGGATCTCGTCGATATAGACGATGTTCCTGCTCGACTCCCGCATGATGCCGTCCATCACCTCCTTGATGCGTTTCTCGAAGTCGCCGCGGAACTGTGTGCCTGCCAGCAATGTGCCGATGTCGAGTTGGTAGATCTTACTGCCTTTCAGCCGTTCAGGGATATTCCATACGGTAGTGCTGATGAATTGGGCCAAGCCGTAGACAAGTGCGGTCTTGCCGACGCCTGGTTCTCCGATATGCAGCGGATTGTTCTTCTCCTTCCGGCAGAGCACCTGGATGGTGCGTTCCAGTTCTTTCTTGCGGCCCACCAGTGGGTTGTGGTCTTCCCAAGTGTCATTGAGGCAGGTGACGAGTTTTCGCCAAGGCTCCTTCTCCTCGTCAGTATCTGCATACGCTTCGTCATCGTCGATGCTTGCCTGGTCGTGGTCGTCGGCATAGCGGGCCACGAGTTCGCTCATGAAGTCCTGCTGCCATTCGCCTAGAAGGTCTTTCAGCAGGTAGGCGGCATACGACTCCTTCAGTTCGAGAATGCCTTTTACGATGTGTGGGACGTAGATGAATTGTGCGCTGGAGTTCTGGACAATCTTCACCGCCGTGGTCAGGGCTTCGCTCAGTTGCTGGCTGGTGCCGATCGTGTATTCTCCCACCTCGGCGGGCACCTGCTCCGTCTTCTCAAAGAAGTCCTTCAGACTGCGGTTCACGATGTTCAGGTCCACATTGCAGTCGATGAGCGTCATGTTAAACTCATACTGCTTGAGCAGAGCCTGTATGAAGTGCTCTGGCATCACAAACTCGTGCCTGTATCGTTTGCACACTTCGTGCATCTCTTCGAAGGCCTCGTTGACCTTTTGAGTATAATACATCTCCATAGTGCTTCTATTCTTCTGGTTCGTAGGTCAGTCGCAGGGGGAACCCCTCGTGGCGGGCCATCTGAGTCGCCTTGTTCACCTTCGACACGGCGATGTCGTAACTATAGATGCCGACAACAGCCTTGTCGGAGTGGTGTACCTGCAGCATCAGCGCCTCTGCCTCTGCCTCAGACTTGAAAAACACCACCTTGAGAATCTTCACCACAAACTCCATCGTGGTGAAGTCGTCGTTGTAGATGGTCACCTTATAGCGGCGGGGCTCTTTGAGGCCTGTCCGCTGTTTTTCCTTGACGCTTGATTGTTCTTTTGCCATAATGATTGCAAAATTACATAAAATAATTCAGATAAACGAAAAAAAATGCTTAACTTTGCTCCCACATTATAAATTTTAAAGTAAGTTATGAAGAAAATACTTGTTATGACCCTGTGTCTTGCAGGCGGACTGATGTCCGTTCATGCACAGACGAAACCAGGCGGAATCTCCCAGGAAATGCTGCGTGACATCCAGAAGGAGATGAAGGCAGAGCCGCTGAACCGGGCGCTGGTCAATGCCGTGACCGCCAATAGCATTGATGCTCTGGCTGCGAACCGTCAGAATGCGGGAGCCCTCGACACCTATTTCTCTGTTGAGACCAAGCAGCAGTCGATCACAGACCAGCAGTCGTCAGGACGCTGCTGGATGTTCAGCGGGCTCAATGTGCTGCGTTCCAATTACACCCGTCAGCACGGCGACTCCATTCAGTTGGAGTTCTCGCAGGCTTATCTCTTTGTCTGGGATCAGTTGGAGAAGGCCAATCTCATGCTGCAGGGGTGTGTGGATACGGGCAAGAAGCCCATCGACGACCCTCGCGTGCAGTTCTTCTTCAAGAGTCCCATTGGCGACGGTGGCACCTTCTGTGGCGTCAGCGACCTGGCCGAGAAGTACGGACTGGTGCCTGCCGAGGTGATGCCGGAAAGTTTCAGCAGCGACAATACCTCGAAGATGCGCTCGCTGATTGCTTCGAAACTCCGTGAGTATGGTCTTCAACTCCGCGATATGGCCCAGAAGGACCGCAAGCAGGCCAGCATCGACAAGGCCAAGGTCAGGATGCTCGCCCAGATCTACAAGATGATCACGCTGACTATCGGCGAACCGCCTCAGAAGTTCACCTATGCCTTTAAGACGAAGGGCGGCAAGGCTGTCGGCCCTGCTAAGGAGTACACCCCCCAGTCGTTCTATCAGGAAGTGGTAGGAGGCCCCATCAACGGCACTTTCATCATGGCGATGAACGATCCGCGACGCCCTTATTACAAGACCTACGAGGTAGAATACGACCGCCACACCTACGACGGCCACAACTGGAAATACGTCAACCTGCCCATGGACGACATCGAGCAGATGGCGATTGCCTCGCTAAAGGACGGACGCAAGTTGTATAGCAGTTACGACGTGGGCAAGTTCCTCGACCGCAAGCGTGGCTATGCCGATACTGAGAATTTCGACTACGCCTCGCTCTTTGGCACCACCTTCGGCATGGACAAGGCCCAGCGCATCTCGACCTTCGACAGCGGCTCTACACACGCCATGACCCTCACGGCCGTCGACATCGACGAGAAGGGGAAGGTGAGCAAGTGGAAGGTGGAGAACTCTTGGGGCGCCTCATGGGGGCAGCAGGGCTGTCTCATCATGACAGACCGCTGGTTCCGTGAGTTTATGTTCCGCCTCGTGGTGAACAAGAAGTATGTGCCGGAGAATATCCTCAAGGCCTCAGAGACCGAGCCCGTCATGGTGATGCCCGAGGATCCGCTCTTCCTGCCTGATGAGTGACTGATACAACAATAGGAGCGAGGCCAGACGGTCTCGCTCCTGTCGTTTTTTTATACTCTTTTGGATATTAGAGAGCGAACTTGTAACCAACAGTCAGTTGGAATACCTGGTTCTTGTTGGCCTCCTCGCCAGCAGACAGTTCCTTCTGAAGTTTGGTCAGACCAAGGTTGTAGCGGGCATCGATGTAGATGGGCACTGTGGGAACCTGATAGGAAGCACCGATGGGAATGGAAATGTCGAGTTTGTTATAGTTGTCCTTGATATCCACGCTGTAGTCTCTGGTGCTGTTCACACCGTCAAGTTTGAGTTCATTGGTAGCCTTGCACTTTGCGCTCAGCAGGAAACCAAACTGAACACCCGTCTTGATGGCAAAGCCTTTGAACAGATAGAAATTGGCCACGACGGGCAGGTTCAGATAGCCGAGTTCTATCTGCAGATCCTTCACCTTTGAGTAGTCGTTGCCATCTCTGAGTTCAAAATCCTCCCACTGGCAACCCTGCATGGAGTAGTTCAGACCAGCAGCAGCGCTGAACTGGTTCGTGATCTGATACTCGAATTCTGCACCAATCAGCGCACCGCCATAGAACGACTTGTCAATATCGTAATTATGACCTCCCAGGTCGCTGAAGTCAAAATTGACCTTTGGCATATTGCTCACCTTGCTGATAACACCACCAACCTTCGGCTGGATAGAGATTGTTCCTGGCTCAAACTGAGCGCTTGCTGTAATTGTAGCCACCATCATAGCGGCCAGCATCATCATCTTTTTCATAATCGTTTTCTTTATATTAATTTATAAAATGTATACAATCCACATTGAATTGCGGTGCAAAGGTACGTGTGTTCTATAAATAATCAAGTGTTTTGTGTATTGTGTTCGCAAACAGCGCACCTTTTTTTGACTCATATCAACGAGATATGGCAAATTGATCGAACTTATTCCCTCTATTCTGAGATAAATGGCTTACCCTTTGCAGCCGCAGCAGGGTGCCTGCCTTATGAATCTCGACGGTGGATACGGCACTTTGCCATCCCGACTTTGCAAAATAAGAGGGTCGTTTATAACGATGCCTACTAACACTCGTTCTGATGTCTTGCATGACGGTAAGCGATGCCTTCTGCGACGGTAAGTAATGCCTGTTATGGGGGTATAACAGGCATCAGCGACTGTGTAAACAGGCATCACCAACATGATCACTTACAACTTACAACTTACATGTAAGTAAAATCGATTTGCCTATGCATGCACTTACACGAGGTCACAGATAGGGGAGGAAAATTATTACATATATTAATATATATATATAATATATATATTATATATATTAAACTTTCTTCTTCTATATATGAGTAAATGTAAGATGTAAGTTGTAAGATGTAAGTTGTAAGATGTAAGTTGTAAGTTGTAAGTGGATGCATTGCCAATTTACGGTTATATCTCCACAGGAGCAGCCCTCAGCGGCACTCCGTCAATTTCGTGCAGTGCTACAGCCGCTTCTCCAGTCGGCACCTATACGATAACTGTTTCCAAGGGCAGTGTCACAAACAAATATGATAGTTATGTCAACGGGACGTTAACAATCAACAAGGCTCCGCTGACTGTAACAGCCAAGAACTATATCATCAAGCAGGGTGAAAGTCTCCCAACTTTTGAAGCGACCTATTCAGGCTTCAAGAACAGCGAGACGTCTAGTGTGCTGACCACTCAGCCGTCATTTAACTGTAGTGCTACCTCGGCCTCAGAACCTGGCACTTACGACATCATCGTCAGCGGTGCTGCCGCCCAGAACTACAGCATGAGTTATGTGAAGGGCACGCTGACCATCACAGCAGATGACACCCCGGTTCTGTTAGGAGATGCAAACAATGACGGCGTAGTGGACGCTGCCGACATCGTGGAACTCGTCAATGCCAAGGCCGGGCATCCCTCAGCATCGTTCAACCTGAACAATGCCGATGCAAACGCTGACGGCAGTTTCACCGAAGCCGACATCACTGCCACAGCAGACATCATCATGAAGCGATGACAATGGTGACATTGGTGATGTGGTTGGTTCTATTCTGGTAAAGTTAATTTCTTTTAAATCCGTGCATATAATAGAAAAAATGTCTATCTTTGCATTTAAATACATATTAATTAATTAAAACAAAAGAATTATGAAAAAATTGTTACTTACATTCGTAGCGATGCTACTCACATTGACCGCTAATGCCTACGATTTTGAAGACAATGGTCTTTACTACAATTTAAAGAGCGATGGTAACCTGGAAGTGGCAGGATTGGCTTCATGGACCAATAGGGCAGACATTCCAAGCAGTATTACCGTTGGTGGTGTAAAATACCGCGTGACATCCATCGCTGCGTATGCATTTGATGGGCGGAGCGACCTTACCTATCTGTCGATTCCGTATTCCATCAAGTCTATTGGTGAATTTGCTTTTGTCAACTGTGGTAGCAATATAACGGTGAACATCGCAGATCCTGAGTCCTGGTGCCAGATGCAACTGGGCAACGAGCATGCCAGTCCACTGTCAAGTGCAGGGAAGATGCTGGTATACGACATCGAGACGGATCGCATTGACATTCCTTCAACAGTGACCTCTATCGGTGCCTTTACCTTCTATCAGTGCAGTTGTATCAAGTCGGTGAATATCCCCAGCAGCGTGACATCCATTGGCAGTTCTGCTTTTGAGGATTGTGATTATCTGACATCGTTGAGTTTAAACGATGGCTTGCAGTCTATCGGCGGTTCTGCCTTCGAGGGATGCAAGAGACTGGCGACGCTCGTCATTCCCAGCACCGTTAATAAGATTCTGGTAAATGCGTTTAAGAATTGTGTGAGTCTTACAAACGTTTATTGCAACGCTACGGCTGTTCCGAATACAGATGCTTCGGCGTTTAACGGTGTCGCAACAGAGAATGTGACACTTCATGTGCCAGCCAGTGCTGTTAATTCCTACAAGGCAGCATGGCCTTGGAGCAACTTTAAGATGGAGAATCAGCCTGTTGTCCCAACCGGATTTAAGGTAGGAGGAATAAGTTATTATACAATAAATGGAGAGAGTGTTGGGGTATCTACCCAAATTTATGCTGGGGACATGGTCATTCCTAGTACAGTTACATACGATGGTAAAACCTACATCGTAACAACCATTCCTGCTGATCAGAGTGATGGATATGAGCCTTATACCCAACTGACCTCTTTAGTCATTCCTAATAGTGTAACTACTATTGGTAAAGAGGCTTTTGGGCCGTGTTTCAGCCTTAAATCACTTACTATAGGAAGTGGCGTGACATCTATCGGCTGGGGCGCTTTTAGAGGGTGTACATCTCTGAAAACTGTCGTTTCTAAGATTCAGAAACCGTTTGCGATAAAAGATGTATTCCTAAATCTACCTTCAGATGCAGAGTTAATTGTTCCAAAAGGCACGAAGGCGGCATACCAATCTACGGAAGGATGGAATGCTTTTGGTAAGATTACTGAAGCAATCGATCCCAGCGATCTCACAGACAATGGTATTTATTACACCCTAAAGAGTGATGGTACACTGGAGGTGACGGGATTGGCTTCATGGGCCACAACAGCAGACATTCCAAGCAGTCTCAACATTAGTGGCACGAAATATAGCGTGACATCTATTGCTGCTCGTGCCTTTGAGGGGCGGAGCGACATCACGTATCTGTCGATTCCTTACTCCATTAAGTCTATCGGCGAATTTGCTTTCAGTAGTTGTGGCAGCAGTATAACGGTAAACATCGCTGATCCTGAGTCTTGGTGTCAGATGAAATTGGCCAATGAGCATGCCAGCCCACTGTCGAGTGCAGGGAAGATGCTGGTGCATGACATTGAGACCACCAGTTTTGAAGTGCCTTCAGCAGTAACCTCCATTGGCGCCTTTACTTTCTATCAATGCAGTTGTCTCAAATCACTCTATATCCCGTCTTCTGTGACATCCATCGGCAGTTCTGCCTTTGAGGATTGTGATTATCTGACATCAGTGACTTTAAACGAGGGCTTGCAGTCCATCGGAGGTTCTGCTTTCGAGGGATGTAAGAGACTGGCCAGTATCACCATTCCCAGCACCGTCAATACGATCTCGATTAATGCTTTCAAGAATTGTGTAAGTCTTACTGATGTGTATTGCAATGCTGTGAATGTCCCGAATACCGATGCTACAGCGTTTAACGGGGTCTTCTTTGAGAAAATAACGTTGCATGTGCCAGACAATGCGGTTAATGCATATGCGGCTACATGGCCTTGGAGCAACTTTAATATGTCTGGCAAGACAGCCATTGATGGAGTCTTGTATTCCGATAAGGCAGATGCTGATATCTATAGCATCAACGGTTATCAGACATCGAAACTCCAGCGTGGCTTGAACATCATCCGTCAGAAAGATGGTAAGGTCAGGAAAGTACTGGTACGATAAGACCAAAACGCAATAATATGGGGCAGGTTTTTGATTCATAGAATCAACCTGCCCTCTTTGATTTTAATAAAATCGGGCATAAGATGCTCGATTCTCAGGAAAATGTTGTACCTTTGCAGCCTAAAAGAAAGAAATACAGTTTAAATGCTCTTTAATTCGCTTGAGTTCCTGGTGTTTCTGCCCATTGTGTTTGTGCTTTACTGGTTTGTGTTCCAGAAGCGCGAGTGGCAGAATCTGCTGATTGTCATCGCCAGTTATGTCTTCTATGGCTGGTGGGACTGGCGCTTTCTGTTCCTGATAGCGTTCACATCAGTGTGCAGTTACTACAGCGGGTTGCTGATAGAGTATTATCGAGGAAGGGGGAATGAGGAAGGAGGAAAGCGCAGACAGCGGTTGGTGTGTGCTTCCAATCTGATACTGAACTTCCTGATTTTAGGCGTCTTCAAGTATTATAACTTCTTCGCAGACAGTATGGCGCAACTTGTTTGGAGCCTTTTCCATTATCAGTTGGACAGGGTGACGCTGAACGTGATTCTGCCCGTTGGTATCAGTTTCTATACTTTCCAGGCACTCAGTTATACGATTGACGTGTATCGTAAAGACGTGCCTGTCACTAAGAACATCATAGAGTTCTGCGCCTTTATCAGCTTCTTCCCGCAGTTGGTGGCTGGTCCTATCGAACGGGCCAAGAACCTGTTGCCGCAGTTCCAGCACGACCGTCATTTCGACTATGTGCAGGCTGTGGACGGTTGTCGGCAGATGTTGTGGGGATTCTTCAAGAAGGTGGTTATCGCTGACAGTTGTGCCTCGGATCTTAATCCGCTGTGGGATTCGTATGCAGACTATTCTGGTGTCAGCCTTTGGCTGTTGGCACTCCTGTTTACCTTCCAGATATACTGCGATTTCTCGGGCTATAGTGATATTGCTATCGGCTGTTCTCGTCTGTTCGGCATCAGGTTGTTGAGCAACTTTAATTATCCTTATCTGTCGAGGTCGATACCTGAGTTCTGGCGGCGATGGCATATCTCGCTGATGACGTGGTTCCGCGACTATGTCTATATCCCCCTTGGCGGAAGCCGCTGTGCTCAGTGGAAGGTAATCCGTAACACATTTATCGTGTTTGGTGTCAGTGGTCTGTGGCATGGGGCCAATTGGACGTTCGTCGTTTGGGGCTTGTATCATGGCACTCTGATTGTGTTATATAAACTGCTGCATGTCAACACCAAGGACAAGGACATCCTGGCTGCTGGCAGGCGGCTACCATCCTTGAAGGAACTGTCAAGAGTGGTGGTGACGTTTGGTCTGGCTGTTGTCGGATGGGTCATCTTCCGTGCAGAGAATATCTCGCAGGCATGGGACTTTGTGTCGCGTATGTTTTTGACGGCCTTTGATGATTTCCATCCCCGTCTTGGCAGTATCTCTACGTTCATGGCTATCCTGTTGCTGATCGTTGTGGAGTATCTGCAGCGTGACAAGGTGCATGTGCTCCAGTTCTCTTCTGGCAACAGATTGTTCCGTTATGCGGTGGCCCGTTGGACCGTCTATCTGGCGATGCTCGTGGCTATCTTCTATTTCTACTTTAATACGGTGAGCCAGGAGTTTATTTACTTCCAATTCTAAGGCAAAGGTGAAGAGGTGAAAAAGTGAAAAGGTGAAAAGGTGAAATGATGAATAAGAAAGAACGATACGACATCCGCTGCTTTGGAGCAAGACTGGCAGTATTCTTTCTGCTGGTTGCTGCCATTATTGGTTTCAGCGTCATCTGCCTGTATAAGGCGGGGGAACTCTATTCGTTCTCGTCATATATCCACCCCTTGCAACAAGACCAGTTGTTTGGACTGGGATACAGTTATTATGACAAATCTTACAAGTTCCACATGGCTAACGAGGTTGAACACCCAGAGGTACTGGCTTTAGGTTCTTCCAGAATTATGCAAGTGAAACGCTCAGTTGTCAGTCCTGACTATTCTTTCTACAATGCGGGGGGCGCTATCCAGAAGGCTCACGAATTGCCGTTGTTTATCAACAAACTCCAAGACAGCCCGAAACTTATTCTTGTTAATATAGACCAGTGGTGGTTTAATCGGGCTTATATCGCTGAAGATCAACCTTTTTCGCCTTCTGTCTATGATGATGAACCGGAATGGGATATGTCTAAACTTGGTCGGTTCATCTGTGATTTCTATACAGATCTTGTGAAAGGAAAGATCAATCTGATAAAAGTGTTTAGTTCCAATCATATCGGCCTGAATGCCATTTGCAATGAAAACGGCTTTGCAGCAGACGGTTCCAGATATCAGGGTGACATGATCATCGCACCAGAGGTGCAGGAGGACTATAATTTCAAGAATGTGCTCGGCCGTATCCGGAATGGCAACCAGCGTTTCCAATATGGGGATCAAGCCGACAGTTCTATGGTCAGTGTCGTTGACGATTTCCTGAATCAGTGTGTTGCCCGAAAGATCAGGGTGGTGGCCTTCCTGCCTCCCTTTGCTCCCTATGTCTACCGAAGAATGCAGGAGACAGGTAAATACGGGTACATGTCGAAGTTGTATGATATGCTGCGGCCTTTGTTTGACAGGCATGAGGGTTGTTCTCTCTATGATTTCACGGATGTGACGGATACAGGGGCGCATAACTATGATTTCGATGACGGCTTTCATGGATCGGAGATTATTTACAACGGCATGATCCGCCAGGTGGTTCGTCAGGACAGTACGCTTGCTCCTTTCTTCGTGTCGGAGCAGGAGATGGACAGACTCGATTCTGTCTATGTTTCAAAGAATATTCGATATCATTCGCTATAACTATGAAGTATTGTGTTGCTCTATTTTTATTTATGACGGCTGCTGTCTTTGAGATGAAGGCAGAAGTAGACCCTAAATTTCATATTTATCTATGTTTTGGTCAATCAAACATGGAAGGTGGTGTGCCGGCAGAGAACGTAGACATGGAATATGTTGACCCGCGGTTTCAGGTGTTGGCTACGGATGCTACTAATCCAAACCGAGCCTTGGGAGAGTGGTATACTGCTTATCCCTGTATAGTCGGTTTGGGGGGACTCTGCCCGATAGACTACTTTGGTCGTTCCATGGTCGCAGCATTGCCTGCTGATTATAAGGTCGGGGTTGTCGCAGTTGCTTCAGGTGGTGTAGATATCAGGGCCTTTTTCCCGGATACAGGGGAGAATTTCATTCCATATAAAGAAGCCCCCAAAGTCGCGAAATATGACTGCAAGTTATATGAACGACTTATAAATATGGCAAGGATTGCGAAACAGTCTGGTGTGATTAAGGGAATTCTCATGCATCAGGGTGAGGCGAATGATAATGATCAAACAAGAGATGACTGGCCAGGATGGGTTAAATATGTATACGACAGACTCATCTCAGATCTCAGCCTGAATGCTGCCGAGGTGCCATTGTTGGCAGGAGAAGTCGTCGGAGAAGCGGAAGGCGGTACAGCTTATAAACACAACCAGATAATAGCAAAATTGCCTACCGTCATTCCGTCGGCCCATGTGATTAGTTCTGCCGGATGTCCTAACGGATGTCCTGGTGATCTTCATTTTTCTGCTTTGGGGTATCGTATGTTGGGCAAGCGCTATGCCCTCAAGATGTTGGAGTTGTTAGGCTATCCTGCTCATAAGGATACCAACTATCAGTTGCATGAAAGTCTTCGGAAGTTCCATAGTGCCTCCCTCTTGGATCCAATTGCCAGCATCACGCTTCAACCCAACGAGACTTATGAGATTCCTGCTGTGACTGCTCATTTTGAGGATGGACATTCTGAAGATGTCACAGCACAGGCCGTTGTGACTTGTACTGGTAATGGAGTGTCCATTAATGGTAACAAGATAACGGGTGTTACAGGCAAAAGGTCTTTGGTCACTGTCAGTTTTAACGATTTTACAGGAAAGACGGTCAGTTCTTCGTTTTATGTGAACGCATCAAACCCCATCAACGGTGATGTTAATGGCGATGATGTGTTGGACGAGAAAGACCTGAATGCCATGATTAATCATATCATGGGCAAGCCCCAGGAAGGAAACTTCGACGTTAACATGGCGAACATCAACAAGGATGACAAGGTGAATATCGTTGATGTGGTGATGCTGATTAATCTGTTGGGCTCGGGCAAATGAAAAGGATACTGTTTGTGTGTCACGGAAACATCTGCCGTAGTCCGATGGCAGAGTTCGTGATGAAGGATCTGGTAAGGAAAGCCGGACGGGATGGGGAGTTTTACATCGAGTCGGCAGCCACGTCGACGGAAGAGATTGGTAACGAGGTGTATCCACCAGCCAAGCGCAAACTGGCGGAGCACGGTATATCGTGTAAAGGCAAGACGGCGAGACAGATGACGCGTCGTGACTACGACCGCTTCGACCTGCTCATAGGTATGGATGCTGCTAATATCCGTAATATGTATCGTATTTGTGGCGGCGACCCTGAGCAGAAGATTCATCAGTTACTGGATTTTACGGATATGATTGGCGATGTGGCCGATCCCTGGTATACGGGAGATTTCGAGGCTACCTGGCGCGATGTGCTCGAGGGCTGCCAGTGCCTGTTGGAGCAACTTAAGTCGGATTAATCAAAAAAGCATATTAAACAAAAAGCCACATCTGCAGGAGATGTGGCTATAAATGATATTAAATGCGCTTCTTAGAATGCGTAGGCAATACCGAGTGAGAGGAGTGGATTGTTAACCACCTTGATGCCGTCCTTCTTACCATATTGGTAAATGGCGTCTAAATACAGTTTGACATTCTCAGTAAGGAAGTATTCTGCACCAGCACCACCGCCAAAGACGAATGCAGATGAACTATCACCATGCTCAGGGCTAGAACCCAAAACGCCAAAAGTTACAAGAGGATACACTCTGAACATATCTGTCACGGGAATGATATACTGGATATTTGCATTAACATTCCAGAAAGATACATAATCCTTTTTAGGATAGTACTTGAAGTTAACCTCTGCGCGGAAACTCTCAACAAACTCATACTGGACCTTGACACCGGGAGCCATACGGCTTGCATCCTTGTCAATAAGATAGTTGAAGTCGGCACCAATGGCAAACTTTCCATCTTGTGCAAATGCGCCGATGCTCATGAGCATCATAGCAGCAATCATCATTAATTTCTTCATAATCATTCGTTTTTTGTGTTATTAATTTAATATAATGTCCTTAGACGGTGCAAATATATAAAAAAGTTTTAAAACTTGCAAGTAAAAAGACAATTATTTTTAAAGAATGTTGCATTATACGTGATATATCTCAAGATTTGCGTACGATGACGCTTCCGCTGGCTTGATGGGTGGCCAAAATGAGTACTTCTGCTATTTGCACATGGGCAGGAGCATTGGCGGCAAAGACGGCTACGTCGGCGATGTCGTCACCCGTCAGAGGCTTGATGCCTTGATAGAGTTTAGAGGCTCGGTCTGTATCGCCATGGAAACGGATGTTGCTGAAGTTGGTCTCCACCAGGCCTGGCTTAAGGTTGGTGACACGGACGGCGGTATTGGCTACGTCGATGCGCAGTCCGTCGGAGAGGGCCTTCACGGCAGCCTTCGTGGCACAGTAGACATTACCTCCGGCATAGGCAGCATCACCTGCCACACTACCTATATTAATAATGTGTCCGCTGTTGCGCTCAATCATACTGGGCACGATGAGGCGCGTCATCGTCAGCAGGCCTTTGATGTTTGTGTCGATCATCGTCTCCCAGTCGTCAAGGTTACCCTCATATTCCGGTTCGAGTCCAAGGGCGAGGCCGGCATTATTGACGAGTACGTCAATCTGCTGCCATTCTGCGGGCAGGCTCTCGATGGCCTTCATGGCGGCCTCGCGGTCTCTGACGTCGAAGACGAGCGTCAGCACCTCTGTTCCTGCAGCCACTAACTCCTGGCGGATGGTTTCCAACTTGGCAGCGTTTCTGCCGTTAAGGATGAGTCTGTCGCCATTGGCGGCGAACTTACGGGCGCAGCCGAGTCCGATACCGCTCGTGGCCCCTGTGATGAATACAGTCTTTGTCATACGTTTATCTTTTTATTTGCCATGATGACTAATACTTATTTAATGAATTTGAGACGCAGGCTGTTCAGCACGACGCTGACACTCGAGAAGGCCATGAGTGCTGAGGCCCACATTGGCGTGATCTGCCATGAGAGACCGAACGGGTAGGGGAGCCCGGCAGCCAGTGGGATGCAGACGACATTGTAGATGAACGCCCAAAAGAGATTCTGACGGATCATACCCACCGTGCGCTTCGAGAGACTGATGGCATCGGGGATGCGACGGAGGTCAGTTCCCATGAGTGTCACCTGGGCTACTTCCATAGCGATGTCCGTACCCTTGCCCATGGCGATGCTCACATCGGCAGCAGCCAGAGCCTGCGAGTCGTTGATACCGTCGCCCACCATCGCCACGTGCTTGCCTTCGGCCTGCAATTGCCTGACGAGGTCTTCTTTATCCTGTGGCATCACTTGCGAACGATAATGGGGGATGCCTGCCTCTGCGGCTACGGCTTTAGCCCGCTCATCCTTGTCGCCAGAACACATCCACACCTCGATACCCTCGCGACTCAGTTCCTCCATCGCTTCATGGGCATGGGGCTTGAGTTGTTCAGCGGTAGCAAGGTCTTTATGGATCTCTGTCAGCGTGCCGGTCTTGTCTATGACCATTGCGTTCACCTTGTGGATTTCCTCAAGGGCGGTGGCGTCCTTGATGAGGATGTTCTTCTCGGCTGCCTTGCCGATGCCCACCATGAGGGCCGTAGGCGTGGCGAGTCCCATCGCACATGGACAGGCAATCACCAGCACAGAGACTGCCGAGAGAATGGCCTGTGGGAGATGACTTGTACCGCCAATGAGGAGCCAGAGCAGGAATGTCAGCACACTGATGCCCACGACTGCTGGTACAAAGATAAGGGCTATCCTGTCTACAATGCGCTGCACGGGGGCTTTCGAGCCTTGCGCCTCCTGTACCATCTTGATGATATGGGCGAGCATGGTCTTCTGGCCCACCTCCTGTGCCTTGAATCGGAAGATGCCCGTCTCCCCTTCAGCCTGGTCTGCTCGACGGAGTGGTGGGAGGACGATCGTCCCTGCCAGCACCTTGTCGCCTGCTTTCTTCTCCACAGCCAGCGGTTCGCCGGTAATCATGCTTTCATCGATATATCCCAGCCCTTCGCCCACGACGGAACCATCAACGGGTATGCGCTCTCCAGGCCTCACTTCGATCGTATCACCTGGTTGGAGTACGGCGATAGGGGCTTCGGTGATGGTGCCGTTGTCCACGAGGTGAGCCGTCTTGGGCTGCAGTCCTATCAGCGCACGGATGGCTGAGGCTGTACCGTTCTTGGCGCGCTCCTCTATGAGCCGGCCTGTCAGCACGAAGGTGATGATCATCACGGAGGCATCGAACCATGTGTGCCACTCGATGCCTCTTGCTCCCCATACCTGTTCACCGAAGAACGTGTTGAAGGTGCTGAATATGAATGAGATACCTGTCGAGAGGGCTACGAGCGTGTCCATATTCGCACTGCCGTGAATCAACTGCTTCCAGGCTGTCACGTAGAACTGCCTTCCGCAGTAGATCAGGTTCATCAGCGAGATGATGAGCATCGTCTGGTTAGCCGTATCGCGAGAACCTATCAGGATCCAATCCATCGAGATGGCCATCACCAGCAGGGCGAACAGCCACGAGGCAGCGACCTTGTTCCTCAGTGTAGTATAGGCTCTGCGCTCGATGGCCTCCACGTTGCGGTCTTCTTCGATGACCATATCGTAGCCGATCTTGCCCAGTTCGTCCTTCATCCTCTCCAGAGAGATCCGCTGAGGGTCGTATTCTACCAGCGCCGTACGGGCAGGCAGATTGACGGCTGCCGTCTCAATGCCGTCGAGAGAATTGAGCTTCTGCTCGACGCGGGCAGAGCAGCCAGCGCACATCATGCCGAGTATCGCAATCGTCTTCTTTTCCATATCTGGGTGCAAAGGTAACAATTTTCAGCCACAGATAGCACAGATTCTCGCAGAAATTTGCATACTTGGCAAAGGCTGCAGAAAATAATAGTTATCCCAGAGTCTAGTTAAAACAAATGTTAATCGGAAGAAATAATGTGCGATATGATTTGCAGATTGTAAATAAATGAGTATCTTTGCAAGCGGAATATGACAAAAGAAGAGTTTATAAGTTTCGAAAAGAAATATTCGAAAGAGATTGAGGTGATGAGGCAGTCGGCACACGACTTGCATCAGAGTGTAAACCAGACATATGGCGATGAACTTCCCTACGGTTTTCATCTCGATATGGTGGCTGAAGGTGTCAGTACCTATGGCTATCTGGTATGTGCCTGTGAGGAGGATGTACTGCCGCTTTTCTTTAGCGCTTTTTATCATGACAGTATCGAGGATGCGCGACAGACTTATAACGACGTGATGAGGATGGCGCGTCTGTGGTTAACCGAAGAAAAGGCACTGATGGCGACGGAGATTGTCTATGCGCTGACAAACGACAAGGGGCGTACAAGAGCCGAACGGGCTGGGGAGAATTATTATAAAGGTATACGCGAGACGCCCTATGCTCCCTTTGTGAAACTCTGCGATCGTCTGGCCAACGTCACCTATTCTTGTTCGATAGACAGTGGCACTAGTGGTAATCGGATGAGAGAGGTCTATAAGCATGAGATGCCTCATTTCCTGCCTGCTCTCAAGTCGGACAGCGACGATCCTCGCCTGCAGATACCCTTTGAGGTGATCGCAGCGCTGGCGGAGATCCTGATAGACGAGGTTGACCGTGATGAAATCCGCAGACAGTGGGGCGAATTGTATAAAATGTAAGCATTATCGCAATTTTTCTTGCAAAATATTTGTTTGTTTCGCAGAAATGATGTACTTTTGCAGCCGATAAGACAAAAACGAAGAGAAATATGTCAATGTTGAACGCTTACTTTTACGGCTATTACTTTTACTTTGCAGGAAACTGTGAAGCGGAAGGCCGTAAGTAAATAATTGAAGATAGAAGATTGAAAATTGAAATAGGGCTCCGCTTCACAACCAAGTGAAAGCGGAGTTTTTATTTAAAGGTGAAAAGGTAAAATAGTAAAAAGGTGAAATAGAAAGATGAAGAGGATTGCCATTCAAGGACTGATCGGGTCGTTCCACGATATCGCGGCACACCTGTATTTCGAAGGTGAACAGATACAGTTGATCTGCTGCAGTACCTTCGAGGAAGTCTTTGCGAACATCAAGCAGGATCCTACGGCTATAGGAATGCTTGCCATCGAGAATACCATCGCAGGCTCACTGCTCCATAATTATGAGTTGCTGCGCGACAGTGGCACGACGGTGGTGGGAGAGCACAAACTGCATATCACCCATAGCATCTGCTGTCTGCCGGAGGACGATTGGGACACGATTACCGAGGTGCATTCCCATCCCGTGGCCCTGATGCAGTGCCGTCAGTTCCTGGCGCATCATCCGCAACTGAAGAATGTGGAGGCTGAGGATACGGCAGGCTCGGCGAAGATGATTGCGGAGGGACAGCATCGTGGCTGGGCAGCCATCTGTCATGCAGAGGCAGCCAGACTCTATGGGTTGAAGGTGCTGGAGGATCATATTGAGGACAACAAGCACAACTTCACCCGCTTCCTGGTGGTCTCGAATCCCAACAAGGCCGATATGCTGAGACCTCTGACAGAGACGAACAAGTCGAGCATCGTCTTCTCTTTACCTCACGAGCAGGGCTCGCTGTCTCATGTGCTGGCGATTCTCTCGTTCTACAATATAAACTTGACGAAGATTCAGTCGCTGCCGATTATCGGACGGGAATGGGAGTATCTGTTCTATGTCGATGTGATGTACGATGACCTCACCCGCTACCGTCAGTCGATAGATGCAATCATCCCATTAACAAAGGATTTAAAGATATTAGGAGAATATAAAGATGGCAAACAGACCAATTGAACCCGCAGAGCGCCTGTCGCTCGTCAGTGAGTATTATTTCAGTAGGAAACTGAAGGAAGTGGCGCAGTTGAATGCCGAGGGCAAGGATATCATCAGTCTCGCCATTGGCAGTCCTGACATGCCACCTTCCCCCCAGACCATCGACAAACTCTGTGAGGTGGCTCATCAGCCTAATGCCCACGGCTATCAGCCCACGATGGGTACGCCAGAACTCCGTGAGGCGATGGCTGGCTTCTACAAGCGTTGGTACAACGTAGATCTCGACCCCAAGACGGAGATTCTGCCGCTGATAGGTTCGAAAGAGGGTATCCTGCATGTCACCCTCGCCTTCGTCAATCCTGGCGACGAGGTACTGGTGCCCAATCCCGGCTATCCCACCTACACATCGCTGAGCAAAATACTTGGTGCGAAGATTGTGAACTACAATCTGCGTGAGGACAATGGCTGGCAGCCAGACTTCGATGAACTCGAAAAGATGGATCTTTCGAAGGTGAAACTCATGTGGACGAACTATCCGAATATGCCGACCGGTGGCAATGCCCGTATGGAGACCTACGAGCGACTGGTACGCTTCGCCAAGGAGCATGGCATCGTCGTGGTGAATGACAATCCATACTCCTTCATCCTCAATGAGAAGCCGATGTCATTATTACAAGTACCTGGGGCTAAGGACTGCTGTATCGAGTTCAACTCGATGTCGAAGAGTCACAATATGCCTGGTTGGCGTGTGGGTCTCTGTGCTACCAATGCGGAGTTTATCTCATGGATCCTCAAAGTACAGTCGAACATTGAGAGCGGCACCTTCCGGGGTATTCAACTGGCTGCTGCTGAGGCGTATAAGAATGATGAGGCTTGGCATCGTGAGTTTAATATAGAAACCTATAGCCGTCGTCGCAAATATGCTGAGCAGATTATGGATGTCTTGGGCTGTACCTACGACAAGAGTCAGGTGGGTATGTTCCTCTGGGGCAAGATCCCTGAGAAGTATGCCGATGTAGAGGACTTGACGGAGCGTGTGCTCCATGAGGCTCGTGTCTTCATCACCCCCGGCTTCATCTTCGGCTCCAACGGACAGAGGTACATAAGAATATCTCTTTGTGCCAAGGAAGAGAAGATCCAACAGGCTCTCGACAGAATAAAGAGTATTTTTTAGACAAAAGCACATAAGAACATAATAAAGATGGAAAAGAAACTCTGGTGACACAGAACATGACTAATAATATGTTCTTATGTTCTTCTGTCTAAAAAGAAAGTTATTATTATGATATGTAAAAAGAGGAATTTAAAATATGTATAAAATATGGAACTGGAATTAGCACCATTGAATTTACCGAGTGACAATGAACGTCCCTTCGTCATAGCAGGCCCTTGCTCTGCAGAGACAGAGGAACAAGTGATGACTACCGCCCGTGAGTTGGCGATGAAAGGCTGCCACAACTTCCGTGCAGGTGTGTGGAAACCCCGTACCAAGCCTGGTGGCTTCGAGGGTCACGGAGAGCCAGCCCTCGTTTGGCTTGCTGAGGTGAAGAAAGACACGAAGATGCTTGTTTCCACCGAAGTGGCTACACCAGAGCACGTGGAACTCTGTCTGAAGTATGGCATCGACATCCTCTGGATAGGTGCCCGTACCACGGCCAATCCTTTCGCCGTACAAGCCCTTGCCGACGCACTGAAGGGAGTCGACATCCCTGTCTTTGTGAAGAACCCAGTCAACCCTGACCTCGAACTCTGGATTGGTGCCTTGGAACGTATCAATCAGGCAGGAGTCAAGCGGATGGGAGCCATTCACCGTGGATTCTCCAGTTATGAGAAGAAGATCTATCGTAATGCCCCGATGTGGCAGATTCCTATCGAACTTCACCGCCGCATCCCAGAGTTGCCGATCATCAGCGACCCCAGCCATATCGGTGGCCGTCGTGAACTGATTGCACCTCTCTGTCAGCAGGCGATGGACCTCGGCTTCGACGGACTGATCGTTGAGAGTCATTGCGATCCGGACAAGGCCTGGAGCGATGCCAAGCAGCAGGTGACGCCAGATGTGCTCGACTATATCCTCTCTCTGCTCGTCATCCGTGATGAGAACACCTCGACAGAGGGTATCACCCAGTTGCGTAAGCAGATCGATGAACTCGACAATGAGATTATGGAAGTGCTTGCCAAGCGTATGAAGGTGTGCCGTGAGATAGGCTATTATAAGAAAGACCACAACATGACCGTGCTGCAGACTAATCGCTACAATGAGATTCTGAACAAACGCGGTGCACAGGGTACCCTTGCTGGCATGGATGCCGAGTTCGTAGCCCGTGTCTTTGAGAATATCCACGAGGAATCCGTCAGACAGCAAATGGAGATAATTAATAAATAATGATTATAGTTTACAGTTGACGGTTTACAGTTTACAGATGATTACTTCTATAGTCAGAACGTCTTGCTAGGTAGGCAGAAAAGAACGGCTTGCAGGGTAATCAACTGTAAACCGTAAACTGTAAACCGTAAACAAAGAATTTAAATGCAATGAAAATTCTAGTAATGGGTGCAGGCAAGATGGGCAGTTTCTTCATCGACCTGCTGAGTTTCGATCACGAGGTGGCAGTCTTTGAACGTGACCCCAAGCGGATGCGGTTCACTTATAACTGTCAGCGCTTCACTTCTTATGAGGAAATCAAGGCGTTCAAGCCCGAACTGCTCATCAATGCCGTCACGCTGAAGTACACCATCCCCGTGTTCAAGGAGGTGATTCCCTATCTGCCCAAGGAGTGTATCATCAGCGATATCGCCTCGGTGAAGACTGATCTGAAGGAGTTCTATGAGTCGACGGGCATGCGCTATGTCTCTACCCACCCGATGTTCGGCCCTACGTTTGCCAATCTTCAGCAACTCTCCGAGGAGAATGCCATCATCATCAGCGAGGGTGACTACATGGGGCGCATCTTCTTCAAGGACCTCTATCAGAAACTGGGACTCAATATCTACGAGTACACGTTCGAGGAACACGATAAGACAGTGGCTTACTCTCTGTCTATCCCCTTCGTCTCGACCTTCGTCTTTGCGGCTGTCATGAAGCATCAGGATGCCCCTGGTACCACCTTCAAGCGCCACATGCGGATTGCCAAGGGGGTACTCAATGAGGATGACTACCTCCTACAGGAAATCCTCTTCAACCCCTATACCCACGATCAGGTCTCTCAGATCCGTACGGAACTGAAGGAACTCCTCGAAATCATCGATAACAAGGATGCTGAGGGCATGAAGGGCTATCTCACGAAAATTCGTAACAACGTCAAGCGCGACATCGAGATCAAGCGATAGGATTTTTATTGTTTACAGTTTACGGTTTACAGTTTACAGATGATTACTTCTATAGATAGAAAGGCTTGCTGGGCAGGCAGAGTGGTTTGCGGGAATCATCTATGGACAGAATAGTTTGTAGGGTAGACAGAATGGCTTGCAAGGTAATCAACTGTAAACTGTAAACCGTAAACTGTAAACAAAAAGAAAATGGGCAATCTGAAGTATCACCTCGTCGCGTTCCTGATAGTGTCCATCTGGGGCAGTACCTTCGTCTTTACGAAGATGCTGCTTCAGGCTGGCCTCTCCCCGGCGCAGATCTTCACCTTCCGCTTCTTCATCGCCTACATCCTATTGCTGGCCTTCTCCTTTCTGCGTGACAAGGTAACTTCTTCCCCTCCTAAGTTAGGAGGGGTTAGGGGTGGTCTGAACAATCGCAAACAAGAGGCTGAACAGACCCCCTCAGGCTCCCCCTACTCAGGGGGAGAAAACAAATCCTCTTTCCGCTGGTTCTGCAACTCCTGGCGCGACGAGTTCCTGATGATCGCCCTCGGCATCACGGGCGGCTCCCTCTATTTCCTCACGGAGAACGCGGCCATGCTCTTTACCACTGCCACAAACACCTCACTCATCGTCTGCTCCTGTCCACTCTTCGCGATGCTGCTCTTTGCTGTGTTCTTCCGCCAGTCTGAGAAGATCACGCGCATCCAGGCTCTTGGCTCGCTGGTAGCCTTTCTGGGTATGGCTGTTGTCGTGCTCAATGGTCACTTCGTGCTCCATCTCTCACCCCTTGGCGATCTGCTGGCCTTTGGTGCCTGTCTCTGCTGGGCAGTCTATAGCCTGTTGATGAAGGCTGCGGTTAGTAGTTATTCCTCGCTCTTCATTACTCGGAAGGTATTCATCTACGGCCTCCTCACCATTATACCTTATTATATATTAGTACCCTCCGAAGCCAGCATCTTCTTTTCTTCACCTTTTCACGTTTTCACTGTTTCAACCATTCTGAATCTTCTCTTCCTGGGAGTCGTCGCCTCGATGCTTTGTTACCTCATCTGGAACTGGGTCATCGGCAAGCTCGGTCCTGTCATCGCCACGAACTGGGTTTACTTCAATCCCATCACCACCATTCTGTTCGCCTGGTGGCTGCTCGACGAGAAGATCACCATCTGGTTCCTCCTCGGCTCTGCCCTTATCCTCCTCGGAATGTACCTCGCCGACAAGAAACGATAAACCATAAACTTATAAACGATAAACAAAAAATTGGCGTTTTTCTTTGTCGTTCCGATATTTTTTTCGTATCTTTGCAGCATATAAACCAATTAAACAGAAAAATTATGGGTATTATTCTTTCACTCCTTCTTGGATGTTTGGCTGGCTTCTGCGCTGGCAAGTTGATGAAAGGTGGCGGCTACGGCCTCATCATGAATTGTGTGTTGGGTCTCTTCGGTGGTGTCCTTGGCGGCTGGTTGTTCGACCTGCTCGGTGTCTCCTGGGGTGGTCTTCTCGGTCAGCTCGGTACCGCCATCGTCGGTGCCGTCGTCATCCTCTGGGTCGCCTCGCTGATCAAGAAATAGGTGACAGGTGTCACTTTCAACAATGAATAGCGCTTCGTGTTCTATTTGGAGCACGAAGGCGCTTCTGGTAATGTCAGTCTGACTGGTGTTTTATTAATATAAACTAAAAACGAAACGATTATGAAAAAGATTTTATTAACATTGACCTGCGTGTTCGGCTTGAGCATGACAGCCTCAGCAGTTCAAAATTCAGCAGTGATGTTACAGCATAAAGGTAATATCACGACCTATGAACCAGAACAAGTCAATGATGCCATTGCGGATGCTGTCGATGGTGATGTCATTTACCTGACTGCAGGCGATTTCCCAGGCTTCACTATTAACAAACAAATATCCGTCAAAGGTTCCGGTATGAAGACGATGATTAATGGTTCTTTAATAGTGGAAAACCCTAATGTTGCATTGAATAATGTTTTTATTGGCTACATGGAAATTCAATATGGTTATATTAAGTCAAAAGTAAACAATCTGAACATATCGCAATGTAGGTTTATTCGTGGCTTATGGTTTGAAGGTATAACAGAGAACTCTCTTATTGATAGATGCTATTTTACATTTCCTGGTGGTGATGGAGGGTTAAACATTTCTAAGCAATATGAAGAAACCGTTACTATTAATGGGATCTCAAATACTAGTTGGAAACCTTACGTAAAAGGACTTAGCGTAATTAATAGTGAGGTTAATTCTGTTACGGGGATAATTGATACTTATATTGATGTGTCTTTTATTAATTGTCTTATTGGAGGTCAGCATGGTGTAGCTCTGTTAGGAACTACAATCGTAAATTCAATTATTAAAGGCGACTATTCTTATCGAGCAGATTTAAGAAAAGCAACAGTAATAAACTCGTCATATAGTGAGTACACATCATTTGATAGTGATTGCATACTTACAAACTGCTATGACGTAAATATTGAGGATTACACTTCAGATGATATCGCAACCAATGGTTATCTTGGCAACGACGGAACCGTCATCGGTCCTATGGGTGGCAATACGCCGTATACCCTTGAGCCGACTGTGCCCCATGTGACAAAGGCCGATATGAAGGTCGACACCAAGCAGCAGCTGCTGAACGTAACATTGACCGTTTCACCCAAATAATGGATGCCTATGCGACCAAGAATAATCAGTCTGACCTGCCTGCTGATGGTGGCGACGTTGATGGCGGCGCAGAGCATCAGGCAGCATGAGTACTGGATAGACTCTGACTATAGCAGTCGCCAGACCATCAGCAGTGGCAATACGGTCAGCATCACAGTCTCAACGGCAGAACTCTCCCCGGGTGTCCACTTCTTGAATCACCGTGCCTTGGACACGGATGACAACTGGGGTGTTCTCAGCCGTATGTTGTTCTACGTGCCGGATGTCCTTGCTGACAATGTCAAGGTCAGCAGCTATGAATATTGGATAGACTCAGACTATGCTAATGCTGTGAAGAAGGAGACTTCCGATGTCAACCAGGCATTTACGATAGACATTAGCCAGTTGTCGGCAGGTGTTCATTTTCTCAACTTCCGCACCATCGATTCTAATGGTAAATACGGTCAGTTGTCGCGAAGTGTATTCTATATTCCTGTGGTAGAGACTGAGGCATATATCGCTGAATATCAGTATTGGATTGACTATGCCGATCCTATTGTCCAGGAAGTGAATAAAGTCCAGAGTGTCTTCTCTTTGACGCTCGACTTGTCTGGTTTGTCAGACGGTCAGCATACTTTCTCGTTCCAGGCTAAAGGACGTAACGGCATTTGGGGAGACTTGTTTACGAAGACATTCCTTGTTGGAGAGAACGATGATATCATTGCCATGATTGAAACGGAAATACTTAATCCTTCTATGGAACACCATCCGAACATGGACATCAATCACGATGGTGTGGTGAACGTGGCTGATATCGTAGAGGTGGTGAAGATCATAAATAGTGGTAATGGTACAGGTTCAGGTTACTTCTGGATGGGCAATTATATGCCGAAATCCAACACCTTCCCAAGTTTAAATGGAAAGGAAGTTGAAGGAATTGTCACAACATATACTTCTCTTGATGATGCTATGGCAAAAGCTTCTCGCGCTTATTCCGCAAATGAATATGCTATTGTGATGTATCCTTCAAGCTGGGGTGTTAAGGATGACCTGGTGTTCCTGGACAGTGCCAACAAGAAGTATTATGCAACAAAACGGAAAAATCTTCCTGATTTCCCAGACTACCTTTATTACGAGTCAACAGAAAAGATAGGTGCTAGCACTACGATTACGCTGTCGACAGAGAGTCTTGCAAAGGCTGCTGGCGCGACCTTAAGTTCACTACTGATCAAGTGAGTTTTTGAGTATAGTTTGAGGATTTCGTGGAACAGGAGATGGATTTTGAAAGATGTACCTTGTCGGTGTGCGAGATAGCACGACGGGCTGGTGAATATATCAAGGGAGAACGTGCAAAGTTCTCCCTTGAGAGCGTGGAGCGGAAACATGCCCACGACTATGTGTCGTATGTCGACAAAGGCTCGGAGCAGTTGATTGTTGCTGCACTGAAAGAACTCTTGCCTGAGGCAGGCTTCATCACCGAGGAGGGAACGGCTGATCTCGTTCCCCCGCACCACCGCACCCCCGCACCCTCCTTGTGTTGGGTGGTTGATCCGCTGGATGGCACGACGAACTTTATCCATCAGTATGCGCCGTATGCTGTGAGCATCGCCTTATTGGAAGGGAAGGAGATTTTGATAGGCGTGGTGTACGAGATCTGTGCCGATGAGTGCTTCTGTGCCTGGAAGGGTGGGGGAGCCTATTTAATGCATAATTTACAATGCATAATGCATAATAAGTTGCACGTCAGCAGCCAGAAGATAGAGGATGCCCTGCTCTGTCTGCAACTGCCTTATAACAGTGATGCTTATAAGCCGACGATTAAACGATTGATTGATGCGTTCTATGGCCATGTAGGCAGCATCCGCATGTGCGGTTCTGCGGCGATGGCCCTCTGTTATGTGGCTTGTGGACGGCTCGACGGCTATGCCGAGCAGTACATCGGACAGTGGGACTACATGGCCGGCAGTCTGATTGTGATGGAGGCAGGAGGAACGGTCACCGACTATTCCGGCTCTTCCGATTTCACCCAAGGCAACAGCGTCGTCGCTACCAACGGCATCATCCAGCAAGACTTGCTAACGGTTATCACATCAGCATGAAAATACTCTTGATGGGCTTACTGCTGTGTCTGACGGTGCTGAATGCCAGTGCTCAGAAGACTGCATCCGACGAGGTGAATCGGTTGCAAGCCAGGATGTATAAACTCTATAGTGGCTATGACTACGACGAGTTCATGAGCGTCACCGACAGTCTGAAGAGGGCGGCAGAGGAGGCGGGCGACGATCGTATGTTCTACCGTGCCTGGGCGAACCAGGTGCTCTTCTCCAGTAATCGGCAGCGTCGCAGCAGGGCCATGCAGATTGCCAAGGAGATGCAGGAACATGCCATCAGGCAGGGCAACAAGTGGGGCATCTATAACGGACTCCACGTGTCGGCTTATGCCCATGAGCAAATGCAGAATCATGTGGAGGCCATCAATGGATTCAAGAAGGCTGTCAACTACCTGCATGAATACCTGCCCAATGAGAGTGCGGCTTCCAGTCTGATAGAACTGTCGAAGATCTCTTATTTGCGAAACCACATGGAGAATGCTATCCAATACGCTGAGCAGGCCATCCGTGAGCCACACCTGAATGCGCTGCACCGCTTGAATGCCTACTCCTTGATGTGTATGTCGGCTGCCGACAGTGCCGCATACCACCCCAAGAACAGTGACTTCAGGACAGACTTCAACCGCTTTTATGCAGAGCGGGAGAAGGTCAAAGAAGCCTATGGACGGGATGATATCTATGGTCAGAGGGTGGAGATACATAGATGTATTCTTGACCGTCATTTCGACGAGGCCCTGCGAATAGCCTCCACCATCCGTGCGCCGATGACGCGCTACAATCTCGAGCGTGAAATCTATCGTGAGCAGAAGAACTACGAGATGGCCTTTAAGTCGTTGACTAATTATATAATATGGAAAGACTCCGTCAACGAGGTGCGCAATTCGCATCTGCTCCTGGAGATGATTACCTCGATGGACGTGGGGCGCCTGGAGAACGAACAGAAGGAACTGAAACTGCGTAACCAGTCGCTACAGTTGAAGAATATGGCTAGTGAACTGGAGCAGAAGCGGCTGGAGGAAGAGGCGCTGCAACTAAACCTGAAAAACAAGGAGGTGGAGTTGCAGAATGCTGCTGTCCGACAGCAGAACGATAGCCTCGACAAGCATAACAAGAACCTGCAGATCAGCGAATACGAGTCGAAGATGGCAGCGCAGGAACAGGCTGCACGGGCTCGCAGGATCTTCACCACGTCGGCCATCGCCATCGCTGCACTCATCATCCTGGCCCTTGCTTACATCCTCTGGCGAAGGAGCCTGAATGCACGCCGACTGAGGCGCATGAACGAACAACTGCAGGAGGCTAACACGAACCTGAAGACGGCCTACGACCAGTTGGAGGAGACGACGACGGCCAAGGAGCGTATGGAGAGTGAACTTCGCATCGCAAGGGATATACAGATGGGGATGGTGCCAAGCCGGTTCCCCCAGCACGACCATTTCGACATCTACGGCATCCTGAAGCCGGCCAAGGAGGTTGGAGGCGACCTCTACGATTTCTTCATTCAGAACAACAGGCTCTATTTCTGTATTGGCGATGTCAGCGGTAAGGGTATACCTGCTTCACTCTTCATGTCGGTGATTGTCAATTTGTTTCGTATGGTGGCCAAGGAGGGATTCCCGCCGGAATATATTGCCACGCGGCTTAACGAGACCGTGTCGGAGAATAATGAAAATGGCATGTTCTGCACCATGTTCATCGGAGAGATCGACGTGCAAAGCGGCAAGCTCCTGTACTGTAATGCTGGTCACAATCCGCCAGTAATGATGGCTCGCAGACTGAACAGCACCACTCCCACAGCCCCCGTATTCGTAGAAATGGAGGCGAATGCTCCCATCGGCCTGTGGCCGAACTTGGTGTTCAAAGGCGAGGTCATCGAGCATATCAAGGGTAGGCCTCTGTTCCTGTATACCGACGGCCTGTCGGAGGCAGAGGATGGTGAGCAGTTGCAGTTTGGCGATGACCGTATCCTCGACGTCATTGCCAGCCAGCCCTTTACGGGAGCCAGGCAGATGGTGGAACGCTTGTCGGAGAGTGTCAGGCAGCATGTAGGCGATGCCCCGCAGAGCGACGACCTCACAATGCTCTGCATCATGTGCAGTTAAGACAAAGTATTTCAATTGTCAGTGTAAATTGTAAATAAGAATTTGCGTCCATCTATGAGAATACTATTGATTATCCTAATGACGTTGCTGGCTGTTGGTGTCCAGGCACAGCGGCAGCAGATATCGCATATCGAGGAGACGAAGAACTGGTACTACGTCTATGACGAGGCTGGTAAGAAGATAGGCGGACTATCGCGCAGCAGCGTGGGAGATCTGAAAGGGTGGGGCAGTGACTTCTTCGTGGCGAAGTACTATTCCTTCTATCGCATCTACGACGCCAAAGGCAAGGTGCTGAAAGCCATGAACGTCTCTGACGTTGGCGAGATTGTCGGTGTATCAGGCAACACCATCACGAGCCGCAAGGGCAGTTGGATATTCACCTGGAACAAGGACGGGAAGAAACTTAGCGCCAGATCGGTGAATTGAAAAAAGCCGTGACGGCACAATCAGCGTTATTCTTTCACGAACCCTTTGTTCTTCCACTTCCCTGACCGCCAGCGGCGCATGAGGATGACGCCCCGGATGTTCTCGTCGAGGGCAAAGCCTACCCACATGCCCACGAGGCCAAAGCCCAGAGGAATGCCGATGACATAACTCAACCCTACGGCGATGCTCCAGTTGAAGATGATGGCGATGACCACAGGATAGATGGCATCGCCCGTGGCCCTCAGGGTACCAACGGCGAAGATGTTCGACGTGCGGCCAATCTCCAGAAACCAGTCGATGAAAAGCACCCATACACCCATCGCAATGATTTCGGGATTATCTGTAAAGGCACTGAGGATGCTTCGCCCGGCCAGCGCCAGAAGAGCCGATCCTGTGAGCGTGATGACCATCGACCATCGGAAGAAATAATTGCCTAGAACGTAAGCCGCCTGATGACGCCGCTGGCCGACAAGATGCCCCACGAGTATGTCGCCACCCTGCGTAATGCTGATACAGAACAGATAGACGAACATGATCATGTTGTGACAATAGGTACGCGTAGCCAAGGCCTCGTTGCTGATCTGGTTGATGAAATACGTGATCACCACTTGCGACAGACAATAGGAAATGTTCTCGCTCATGGCGGGGATGCCGATGTAAAGCAGGTTCTTCAGTTCCTCCCATGGGATGGGACGGAAATAGCGCAAAGGGAAGCGTGGAATGTGTACCCTGAAGTGGATGACAGCCAACAGCACCATCGCGATGGCTCGGCTGGCGGCCGTAGCAATGGCAGCACCCTCGACACCTAACTGCGGACAGCCCCAGTGGCCGAAGATAAGCGCATAGTTGCCCAGTATATTAAGGACGTTGACGATGCCCGTCACCACCATCGGATAGACCACCTTGTCGGCACTGCGCAACGATGCTGAAAAAGTCAGCGACAAGGCCTGAAAGAACGACAGTGCACCCGTCAGCCGCAGATACACCAGTCCGTCGCCCATCAGTTCGGGTCGCAGGCCCATCAGTTGCAAGAGTTGTTCGGCATAGAAGAACAGCAGGGCGCTGACCGTCATACCAAGCATCAGGTTTACCGTCAGAGCCATACCCACCACCTGTACCAATCGCTTCCTCAGTCCTGCGCCGATGTACTGTGCACAGAGGATGGCGGCACCCATCGAGAAAAACTGATAGACCAGGAATACGAGCGATATTAGTTGGTTGTCAAGTCCTACCGCTGCCACGCTATTGTCGCTGTAGCGGCTCAGCATCACAGTATCGACAGCCCCCAGCATCATGACGAGGGCCATCTCGATGAACACTGGGATGGTGAGTACCTTCAGTTGGCGTTTCAGGGATGTTTCTGACATAAAGTATAGTCTGTCTTTGCTAAGAGCGTGCAAAATTACAAATAATTATGGTATTACGGCATCATTTACCTCAAGAATTAACAATATTTACTTCCGAAACCAACTCCGAATATAGTGAGCCTCGCCCTGTTTCGTTGCTGCGTGTAATTACACAAAATGTGTAACACAAAATGTGTAATAAAAGAAAAGCCGGACGCGACGCAGCATCCGGCTTAACTGTTGTTCAACCGATCTTTCGCCAGAGGTTGGTGTCGATCTTCTCGATCTTGCCTTCCTTCACCCAGCGCCAGGTGATGGTCTTCACCACGGGCGACTCATTGTTGGCCAGACGGAGGGTCACCAGGTCTTCCTTGGTGAACTCCCTGGGCAGGGCATCCAGATAGCGGACGTTACCCTTCGAGGCCTGAGGGCTTGGGCTGTTGTGGAGGGCGTCGATCTTGTCGCCGTAGAGTTGCAGCTGATAGTGCAGACAGCGCTCGGCATACCAGCGGGCGAACTTGATGGCGCGCTCCGTCTCCTGACGGCCTTCGAGCAGATAGGCGATGATGCCGGCCCGGAAACCGTTGAGGGCAGCACGGCGACGGAGCACATCGAGCGAGTAGCGCAGCGTCTGCAGATACTCCTGACGCTTCTCTTCATCCCATTCCTCGAGGGCCTTGTTGATAAGCGGCAGGTCCACCTCGCCCTCCTCGTCCATCAGACAGAGGCACTGGCGCTTCACACGCTCCTCCTCATCCTTCGTCCAAGGCTTGAATTTTGGCATCTTGGCTCCCACCATATCAGGCAGCACCACAGGCGTCACCCGGCTCACCAGTCCGCTCTCGGCATCGGCAAAGAAGGCACGGCACTTGTTGGGCGTTCCGCACATCACCATATTATAATACAGCGTGACCTTGCCAGAGAACGAGTCCTTAGAGATGCGATGCTGACCCCAGGGCTTATTGTCGTAGGCCAGTCGGAAGAGGTCGTTCTTCTCTGTCCACGCACCACCCTTGTTGTTCTTCAGCACGGTCTCAATCTCAGGGGCATAGGTGAAGAGATGCTTGCCTTTGGCATAGAGGGCGCGCTCCAGGAAGGCCGACACACCGATGTTGGGCTCGAGGATGCGAATCTGTGAACAGGGATTCTCCACATCCTGACCGTCTTTCTTGGCCAGCGAGTAGGCGATCTCCTTCTGCCATTCCACCTCGTCCTGCTTGATGATGGGATCCATCAGCAGAGCGAACTCATCGTCGACGAACGACTTACCAGTGGCCTGAGGCGCCTCGATATCCACGATGAAACTGGCAGAGTTTATCTTGCCGTCGTTATATCGGGCCCGGATACCTGTAGCCAGCGTACCCAGCATGGGCATCGCTGCTATCAGCGTGGCTTCCTTGAACTCCCCTGGAGCATGGTCTGCCAGATCCTGAAGGATGCCAGGCAGTTCGTTGTCGACAGTCGGGATAGGCGAGTCTTCGGCCTTCTCCGTCTCCACCTCCATCGCTGCACCCAGTGACGACAGCACCTCTTTCATCTGTGAGGGCATATCCGTAGGACGGACACTCGCGACGGCACTCTTGATGGTTGAGATCACCTCGTGCTCAGGGAGTCCCCAGTGGGGTAGGATAGCGAAGAGTTTCTGCTCATCGAAGTCGCAGATGAAGCGCAGATAGCGGCTCATGGTGTAGAGGGCCGTATTGCGCTCACCCTCGGCAGGGGCATCGCCATAGCCCAGTTTCCAGAGCAGGGCCTGGATGATCTGGGAGTAGGGGATGTCTTTGTAGGTGCAGGAATGGCCGTTGTTCTTGCGTTCCGATGGTAGCAAGCGACCAAAGGTCGAGTTCAGACCACCCCTGGCCCCTCCTAACTCAGGAGGGGAAGCTATTACTACCGTAGGTGCTGATTCTGCCGCAAGAGTATTCTCTTCCCCTCCTAAGTTAGGAGGGGTAGGGGTGGTCTGAACAAGCTCATTCTGAACAAGCGCATTCTGAACAAGCGCATTCTGGGCTGCCCCCTTCTGAACTACGGCAGAATAGAGTTGACGCTGTTCCTCTGTCAGCGGCTCAAACACCACAGGATCCAGCAGCCTCACATACTGCTCACTGACCATGAAACAGCAGCGGGCCAGATCGGTGACATGCGAGTCGTAACTGACACCCAGCCGACTCGCCAGCCTTTGGATGTCCTCCTCGATAGAGAGTCCTGGTGTGCGCCAAGCCCAGATGTGGGTACCACCTCCGGCACTCTCGGCAAAGTACACGATGCGGAACTCCTGGATGAGCCGTTCCTCGCGTACCTTATTCCAAAGAGCCTCCGTCAGACCCTTCTCGTCGATATCGAGAAAGAAGAGTCCTGAGGGCACGGCATCTTCGGCCTTGCGCGTACCATTCTTAAAACTTGCCGCAAGGGGTAGCCATACGGGCAGTTCCTTCTTGCGATTCAGATTCTTGTTCTGCTTCACATCCTGGAGGATCTCCTCCACGTGATTCTCCGCCAGCAGTTGACGGTAAGCAGCCATGCTCGCCTGGCGAGGCTTGCCGCTAAATGAATGACTTAGTGCTATCATAAGCGGCTGCAAAGGAATAAGGGAATAAAAGGAAATCCAAACGGGATTTCCCACGAAGTTTTCCCCTATGCCCTTCGCTTCGCCATGATAGCCGTTAACTCGCTGATAGTCTGCTGGTTGAGATCTCTGTCCTTGACGCCGAAATATTTCTTAAAGGTATCAGATTCCTTGCCGTGGTTCAAGGTTTTCCCCAAAGTGACGGACGTATTCTCGCCGTAGAACCTGTAGTTTTCCTGCAGCCAGCCCACAATCTGACAGAACACCTGCATGTTGAAACCGTCATTATGCTTGCCCTTGGCAAAGTCTTTCAACTGCGAGGCGATGATGTCGTTGAGCACGATATCGTCCCATATCTCGTCGTAGTAGTCGTAGTATTTATCCGCTGCCTGTTCCTTCAACTTCTGAGAAGCCTCAAACACACCCCTCTCCATCTGTCCGCGTTCAGTTTCCACTGGTCCCATCTCTTTTTCGATGGCCTCCTTCTTGGCCACGAGCCAGAGCAGCCGGAGCATATCGTCGTCGCTCAGACCGGCCTCCTTCAGGGCACGGCCGAAACTCTCTGGCGACTCCTCCATCTTCGTATAGAGATAGCGGTTGGTGTCGAGCAACTCTTGCTTCACCTCCTCGGCATCCTTTCGCAACTCGCTCTTCACACTACCCTTCTGGGAGAGGTGACCGATATGACTGCGCCAGTACTCCTGCCAGGCGTCGCTCGACAGCAGTTCCTGTTTGGCCATCTGGAAGAAGGCATCGACGTCGGCATCTTCTTTCCTTTGCAGGTCGTTGGCAGCCAGGGCCAGTCTGACGGCTATCTGCACGCAGGCCAGCCCCATGGCCATCAGTTGTTTGGTGCCCGAGGCCAGTTTACCGATGCTCTCGCCGAAATAGATCAGTCCGTCGACCAACTGTGCTCTTCTCTTTTTCTCCTCTTCGTCAGGCTCCTGTTCGTACACCAGCGACTGCATGGCTTTCAGGGCATCCTCGCCCTCCATATTGGGGATGTAGTTCTTCTGATAGAGTTCGCGCACCACGGCCTTGCTCTCGCTATCAGACTTTCCGGCACTGGACAGCATCTCGCCCAGTCGTTTCCAGATGGTGGGCGCCTGGATTGACAACTCTGAGGTCTCGGCTGTCATGATGTCTGTTATCTCACGGTCCATACGTTTGTCGTCAGTCATCTGTTCCAACAGTTCACGATAACTCTTCAACAACACCGCCTGCGGACGGCCGTTGAGGGCGAACATCGTATTGAGGACGCGCTCCAGACGGCAGAACACGGCCATCGCCTCTGTGCCGTCATCGTCGTACAGTCCCTGTTCGCGTTCTTTCACAATCTGTTCCATGCGGCTGGCGGCCACGTCCCAGTTATAGGCTATATAGGCTATCATCTGACTTGTCTCGTGATCGAGGGCCACTTCAAGCCGGTTGCGGTCTTTTGTTTCTTCCTTGCTGTTCATATTTACACCTTTATTCTATATTTAGGTGGCAAAGGTACTCATTTTTCCTCAAACCGCCAATGATTTTCCCCCAAAACGGTCACGGTCACAGCTGTGACCATGTGACCGCAGCAATGGGTTAGGAAATCAACTTATTTTACGTATTGACTTCGTGTATTTAATATTTGTTTTATTAAATAATTGAAAATGAGTCAGATACAATTACATTGATGTTGATGATTGTTATTTGAATATTGATTACAAATTTTGGTGGAATAATCTGAAATGGTCACATGGTCACAGCTGTGACCGTGACCGTTTCTTGAGTCAGAACCGCCATTTTGTCATCCCGACATGGCAAAATAGGGGGTACGTTTATAACGATGCCTTCTAACGCTCGTTCTGATGCCTTCCACGACTGTTGGAGATGCCTTCTACGACAGTAAGGAATGCCTGTTATGGGGGTATAACAGGCATCAGCGACTGTGTAACTTGGCTTCGATAACCATGTAACCAGGCATCCCCTACACCTGATGAACAATGGGAAACTGTAGGCAAAATACAGATGAAAATATAAGAGTGTAGCAACAACCGTCCCCACAGACGACAAATCAACGTCATTATTCTTAAATGTGTCGCAGATAGTGTCAAATTTGGATGTCTGTACTTTTTTGAAATTTTATTTGGTGGTATCATGGGAAATGCTTAACTTTGCAGCGTGAATGGGGAGTCCATTGCATTATTAGTAACCCTAAATTATGAAGACTATGGGAATAATTCAGAATTACAAGGAATGTCGGTTTGTGCGATTTTTGTACAAAAGGAGTATTTTTATGCTCCAAAATTTTGTAAATAATAGAAATTTTGCTATCTTTGCACCGCATTTGGCCTATGAAGTACAGTGAACTGCACCGCAGGTTCGTGAAAGCCGGTTGGACTTTTGACCATGCAGAAGGAAGCCATTACTTCTATACAAAGAATGGCGTTATGACAGAACCAATACCATATCATGGATCACATGAGATTGGTAATGGCCTGGCGAAAAAATTGATTAGAAAATATAAAGTATAGGATATGAAAAAGATTATCATGATGGTAGAGAGGTCAAAGGATTACTTTGACGCATACTCTGAGAATTGTGACGGAATATATGCTGCAGGAGGTAGTATCGAAGAAGTAAAGGCCGATGCAGAGAAAGCCATAGAACTGATCAAGAAGACGCTTCCTGAAAGTCAATGGCCGAATGAAATAAGAGGAGATTTCGAGATAGAATGGAAGTTTGATGTGGCAAGTTTCTTGGAGTATTATTCAAGTTTCATGTCTTTGGCGGGTATGGAGAAAATGACTGGTATTAACCAGAAGCAATTGTCGAATTACCTTAATCATCGTGCTGTGCCAAGAAAGAAGCAGACCGAAAGGATTCGGGAGGGAATCCACAAATTTGCCCACGAACTATTGAGTATTACATTATAGTCCGAGAGCCTCTGCTTCGTCTCAAGCGATGCACGTTCAGGGGTACCAGAGGGCCATAATCCTGATCGAACAACTCAACGAATGATAAAGTAGGTTATCTCCAAGGATAATATGAGAACCCTATTGTCAGGGCCCTGTTCGTAAACGACTGCATCAAGAGATACGATGGTCCCTCCAGTTGGCCTGCAATGTCGTGGAAGTCGGCAAACAGATGACAGCGTTTCCCTAAATCCTTGCCCATCTTTACTGATGGCTTACATGTAATTCATGCGATTTTTGTCATAAACCTATTATATAATAAAGAAAAAGTTGTACTTTTGCAAAGTGAAACTAATTTTAAGGTATTATGGCAGCAGGAAAATGGATTGGAGGCTTCATCGGATGGATGGCCGGAGGCCCGTTGGGGGCTCTGGCGGGGTATCTTGTCGGCTCGTTGTTCGACTCGATGCTTGACGGGGTGAACTCTCCGGATAATTCGGGTACGTGGGGAGCAGGTTCTCAGCGTGATAACAGTCAGAGGCGTTCGTATCAGGACTTCAACGAGGCCTATCAACGGGCCTATCGTCAGCGGCAGCAGCAGGGACAGCGCAACAGTTTCCTGTTCTCGCTGCTGGTGCTCTCTTCTTATATTATAAAGGCCGACGGCAAGGCGATGCACTCGGAGATGGAACTGGTGCGCCAGATGCTCCGTCAGAACTTCGGACAGGATGCCGTCAGTCAGGGCAATGAGATTCTGAACAAACTCTTCGACGAGCAGAAGCGTGAGGGCTGGACGCAGTTCAAGCAGACCGTGCGCCAATGCTGCGGACAGATCAACCAGCAGATGGACTACTCGCAGCGGCTGCAGTTGCTGAACTATCTGGTGATGGTGGCGCAGGCTGACGGTCGTGTGCCCCAGAGCGAGATTGCGGCCCTGAAGGAGTGTGCCCAGTGGATGGGACTCTCAACGAGTGAGGTTGACTCGATGCTGCATCTGCAAGGCGACACGCTGGAGGATGCCTATAAGGTGCTGGGTGTCAGTCCGAACGCTACTGATGACGAGGTGAAGAAAGCCTATCGCAAACTGGCCCTCGAGCATCATCCAGACAAGGTAGCAGCCCTGGGCGAGGATGTGCGCAAGGCGGCTGAGAAGAAGTTCCAGGAGATCAATGCGGCTAAGGACCGTATCTGGAAATCCAGGGGACTGTAATAAGCCATTGTTCAGACCCCCTCTGACTCCCCCTAACTTAGGGGGAGAAAGAGTTACTCTTAGAACAGGATTCTCAATCAAAATTGCCAGCGGCTGGGTATCTGCCTGTCCGGCCAGAGATGTTTGGCGTACTGGTAGTGATAGAGTTCGAAGAGCGCTGTCAGTCGTGTCAGCCGTTCCTTGAAGGCTTCGTAGTCCTTGTGCTCCGGCTGTGTCCACTGGACTTCAGAGAGTGCAGACATGCGTGGCAGAGCCTGATACTCGACCATCGCCTCGTTGGTCATGTACTCCGCCCAGAGGTTGGCCTGTGCGCCGAGGATGTGCTCCCGGGCTGTTACGGAGAGACTGTCCGGGGCAGGATCGAGCGAATAAACTTTCTCGATGGGGATGAAACCGCCACAACGGCTGGGCTCAAACTGTGTATCCTTCACCTGCTGGTAGTCGAAGTAGCAATAGGTGGTGGGGGTCATGACGACATCGTGGCCTGTCTCTGCAGCCTTCGCACCAGGTTCGGTGCCTCGCCAAGACATGATCATCGCACTCTGGGGGGAGCCGTCGAGGATCTCGTCCCATCCTAAGGCACGACGGCCTTTGGAGGTGAGGAAATCAAAGACTTTTTTTGTAAAATGTGCTTGTAGGGGTGAGAGTTTGGAGGTGAGGGGCTCAAAATCCTCCGCGGTCTGTTGAGGGGCTGGAAGTTGCTTTTGCAGAGCCTGGCACCTGGGGCATTGGAGCCATTTGTCTGTGGGCGTCTCGTCGCCGCCGATGTGGATGACTTCGGAAGGGAAGATATCCATGATCTCCGTCAGCACATCCTCGACAAACTGGTAGACACGCTCGTTGCTGACGCAGAGCACATCCTTATAGACACCCCAGTAGTGCCCCACCTGATAAGGTCCTCCTGTGCAGCCCAACTCCGGATAACTGGCGAGGGCTGCGAGCATGTGTCCGGGCATGTCGATCTCAGGGATGACGGTGATATGACGGGCAGCGGCGTAGGCCACAATCTCACGGGCCTCGTCCTGTGTGTAATAGCCGCCATAAGGGATGCCGTCGTCGATGTCGGAGTTAGTGCCGATGATGGTGCCTGAGCGCTTTGATCCTACTGATATCAGTTTGGGCCACTTCTTGATCTCGATGCGCCAGCCCTGATCATCCGTCAGATGCCAGTGGAAGCGGTTCATGTTGTGGAGCGCCAGGAGGTCGATGAACTTCTTCACGAAATCTACAGAGAAGAAATGACGCGAGCAGTCGAGGTGCATGCCTCGCCAAACGAAACGAGGTGCATCGGTGATGATGACAGGGTTCATGATGGACCCTTCTTTCAAGGCCTTCCTCAATGTCTGAATGCCATAGAAGACGCCTGCGGCAGAGCCTCCAAGGATGGTGACACCCTTCTGGCTGACGGTGAGGAGATAGCCCTCCGCCTCTTTCACATTGGGTGAGACGGCCAGTTCGATATAGCGTACCTTCTTCGTCCGTTTCTGAACAATGGGCAGATCATTCCAAGTAACCTCTTTCACATACTGCTTTAAGAACTCGGCCTCTTGTTGAAGGTCTGCTGTTGCCAGTATCTCGACACCCGCTTCGAGGATAAACGGCTCCCCTTTCTGCATGACAATACTCTGTGGCAAGGGCACCACTTCATAGTTGGCCGGATTACCTGCCAGTGCCCTTGCCGGGCTAAATGATAACAGACACATGATCAATAATGATATACATTTCAGATGTCTTCCGCCTATTCTTGTAATCATCTATAAACTATAAACTATAAACCTTAAACTATAAACTTTAAACTATAAACTTTAAACTATAAACTCTCAACTAAAACTTGTATTCCACAAAAGCCTCCATCGCCTCGTAGCAGGCCAGCCCGAGGGCATCATAACGCTTGGCCGTCTCACGATTCCTGTCCTCGGCACGCTGCCAGAACAGGCGTTCGTCGTTACCCAGGAACGGGGCACTCTCCATCTGGCTCTGATGCCGGAGGATGGCGTTCCGCTTCTCACGCAGTTCCTCTGGACTCATCGGCACGCACATCTCGATGTCGGCCACATCCCATTCTGCCCAAGCACCACGGTACATCCATATCCGGCAGTCCTTCAACCACTCGGCACCGGCTTTCTTCTCCTCGTCGATGGCGGCGAATACGGCATCCGTACACTTACGATGGGTGCCATGAGGGTCAGCGAGATCGGCAGCGACATAGATCTGGTGGGGCTGAATCTCCTCCAGCAGTTGCATGATCGGCTCCACATCGCGCTCCGTCATAGGCAGTTTCTCAATCTTGCCGCTCTCGTAGAACGGCAGGTCGAGGAAGTGGATATGATCCTTGGTGATATGGTTATAGCCACAGGCATTACGGGCCTCGCCACGACGGATCAGACCCTTCACGGTGAGGATGGTCTTATTGTCCCAATCCCCCTCTTTCTTCTCCTTCAGGTAACTCATGATTTCACGATAGCGAATCTTGATGACCTCGTCGGAGCCGTTGGCAAAGAGTTTGTTGAAGCCGTTGATGAAGTGCATATAGAGCCTCACCTCTTCATCTGCCACAGCGATATTGCCCGATGTCTCGTAGGCCACATGCACGTCGTGCTTCTGTTGCATCAGCCGTCGGATGGTACCTCCCATGGAGATGACATCGTCGTCGGGGTGGGGGGAGAAGACGATGACCCGCTTGGGGTAGGGCTTGGCCCGCTCAGGGCGGGTGGTGTCGTCTACGTCAGGCTTGCCGCCAGGCCATCCGGTGATGGTGTGTTGCAGTTCGTTGAACACTTCGATGTTCACCAAGCCGGCTTGTCCGTCGAATTGCTCGATGAGGTGGCCCAGGCCGTTGTCCATATAGTCCTTGGTGGAGAGTTTCAATAGGGGCTTGCCTGTCTTGTTACAGAGGTCGATGACCTGTCGCCTTAACTGATGGTCAGGCATCTTGATGTTGTCTGTCAGATTCAGATTCATACGATATAGTAGTAACGGTTGTTGATTCGACAAAATTACGAAATATAAATGGAATGAATCTGTTTTTTGGGAAGATTAACACTCATTATGGACAAAAATGATTATCTTTGCAGACGAAATGTGAAAATAGTGATGAAGAAACCAGCAATTATAGTGCCTGAAGGACTCAAGGATGTCTTGTTGCATGCCTGTTGTGCGCCATGCTCCTCTGCCATCGTCGAGTGGCTGGTGCAGCATGATATCCGTCCGACCATATTCTATTACAATCCGAATATCTTTCCGTTAGAAGAGTATGAGATTCGCAAGCAGGAGAGCAAGCGCCATGCAGAGCGTCTGGGACTCACTTGGATCGATGGCGACTACGACCATGAACAATGGCGGAGAGATGTATGTGGACTGGAAGGTGAGCCTGAGCGCGGCCGTCGCTGCGAGCAATGCTTTACGCTCCGCCTGACTGTTGCTGCGAGGAAGGCTAAGGAATTAAATATCAGGTATTTCACTACCACCCTTGCTTCCAGCCGTTGGAAGAGTTTAGAACAGATAGAGCGTGCTGGCCATCTGGCTGAGCAGGCTGTTAACGGAATCTCACGACAGGGACAGTCTCCTATGTGCGATTCTGTCGCTTTTTGGGCTCAGAATTGGCGTAAGGGTGGTCTCTATGAGCGTCGTAATCAACTGCTGAAAGAGTTTGACTTCTATAACCAGCAATATTGCGGTTGTGAGTTCTCACAGCGACCACCCAGAGATACTAACGTCTGACACGGAGCGTCTGCACGATGCGGCTCAATTGGTTGGGAATACGAATCTGTTGCGGACACTTGGACAGGCACTCCTCGCAGTCTTGGCAGGCTCGGGCCCATGTGTCGCCATCGGGCAGTGCTTGGCGATACCCCTCGATAAACTGTTTCTGACGCTCAGCATAATCCGCTGCCGTCGGCTCTGGCAATGGCAGTAGATGATCGTTGACAGCCTTGTTGTAGTAGGCAAAGTTGCCAGGGATATTCACTCCATAGGGACAAGGCATACAGTATTCACAGGTAGTACAGGGAATGGTCGGGAATCCCATCATCTGATCGGCAATGTTCGCCAACAGTTGGTTCTCGGCTTCGGTGCAAACCTCAAGCGGAGAGAATGTCTGGATGTTCTCCACCAGATGGTCCATTTGGTTCATGCCGCTCAGCGTGGTGAGGATATTCGGGTGGGAACCAACCCATCTGAACGCCCAGCGGGCAGTACTGTCGTCAGGACGCATGGCCTTCAGTTGGTCAGTGAGTTCTTGGGCCATATTACCGAAGGCACCGCCACGCAGCGGCTCCATTACCACACACTGAATACCGAGTTTCTCGCATTTCCCATATAGATATTCTGCATCGGCATCCTTTCTCCATCCGCTCGTATTGAGCGAAGCATGCCGCCAGTCGAGGAAGTTCATCTGGATCTGTACGAAGTCGAAATGGTAGTCGTCGTTATGGTCGAGCAGCCAGTCGAAGGCACTCACGTCACCATGGTACGAGAAGCCCAGGTGCTTGATCCTGCCGGCCTCACGCTCTTTCAACAGGAAGTCGAGCAGGCCGTTGTCGAGGAATCGTTTCCTCAGTGTGTCTACACCTCCGCCGCCAATACTATGCAGCAGATAGTAGTCGATATAATCCACGCGCAGTCGCTGGAATGACTGGCGGTACATGTTGACTGCCTCGTCGAAGTCCCAGAGGTTATCTCTCTGGTTTGACATCTTCGTGGCGATGAAGAACTTGTCTCTGGGATGGCGGGCGAGGGCATTGCCTGTCAGCACTTCCGACCTGCCCCTCATATACATCGGCGCCGTGTCGAAATAGTTCACGCCGTGCTCGATGGCGTAGTCTACGAGGCTGTTGACCTCATCCTGGTCATTTGGCAGGCGCATCATGCCGAAGCCGAGCAGGGAGATCTGATTGCCAGAACCGTGCTGCACGCGGTAGGTCATACGATTCTCTATGCTTTCCTTGTTTTGTCGGGCCAGTGCGTTCAATGGCTCCATTGCCATCAGAGCCATGGCTGATCCTGTGCCGAGGCCGAGTCTGCGAAGGAACTCTCGGCGGCTCATGTCTGGTTCTTCTCGTTTCATCCTAATAGCATTTGTGGGTTTGTGGGGTCAAAGTTACGAAGAATATTTAAGAAAAACAACAAAAACGGGCTCAAAGTTTTGCGAGTCTCATTTTTTTGTTGTAATTTTGCGCCCTAAAATAAATAATGTGCTTAATTAGATTGTAAAATTAACGTTTATAGTTTGTAGATTATGTCCAACACTAACACTTATGTCGGTTCCAAAATCAAGGGACTCAGAGAGACGAAAAACCTCAGCATCGAAGAAGTGGCTGAGAGCACAGGTCTGTCGGTAGAGCAGATCAACAGCATTGAGAACGACCAGAACCTGCCCTCGTTAGGGCCGCTGATCAAGATAGCCCGTGCACTGGGTGTGCGACTGGGTACCTTTATGGACGACAACGACGCATTAGGTCCTGTGGTGACACGTGCAGCAGACCGTGAACGTGAAAGCAGCATCAGTTTCTCGAACGGTGCCACCGATGCCCGTAAACACATGGAGTATCATCCCCTGGCCCAGCAGAAGGCCGGCCGTCATATGGAGCCGTTCATCATCGACATCAACCCCGAAGAGAATACCGACTATAAACTCTCTGCCCATGAAGGTGAGGAGTTCATCTACGTGATGCAGGGCGAAGTGGAAGTGGAATATGGTAAGGAGAAGTATTCGTTGAAGGAAGGCGACTCGATCTACTATGACTCCATCGTGAAGCATCATCTGCACGGTGCCCCAGGTAAGAGTGCCAAGATTCTTGCACTTATATACATCCCGTTCTGATCATTGAAGATTGAAAATTGAAGATTGAACATTGATCATTGAAGATTGAAGATGGAAACAAAGAGCGTGAAATTAGATATGGCAGGCAGACCGCTGCCAGACAGGACCTATCCTGCCGAGACCGGCAGTGAGGGCTATACACTCCATGAGCGCACCCTCGGCCAGTGGCTTGAGCATTGGGCTGAGACTACGCCCGATAAAGAATATATCGTCTATAGTGACCGTGACCTGCGCTTCACCTGGAGCAAGTTCAATGAGCGAGTGGACAACCTCGCCAAGGGCCTGATCGCCATCGGTGTGGAGCGGGGTTCGAACGTGGGTATCTGGGCGACAAACGTGCCCGACTGGCTGACGTTTCTCTATGCCACTGCCAAGATCGGTGCCGTGCTGGTGACGGTGAACACGAACTATAAGCAGAGTGAGTTGGAGTATCTCTGTAAGGACTCTGACATGCACACCCTCTGTATCACCGACGGTACATGGGACTGTAACTACGTCGATATGACCTACACGATGCTGCCCGAACTGAAGACCTGTGAGCGCGGCCATCTGAACAGCGAGCGCTTCCCTTATATGAAGAACGTGGTGTTCATCGGTATGGAGAAGTATCGCGGCATGTTCAACACCGCTGAGTTGCTGCTCTTAGGTCAGAATGTGGAGGACGAGACCCTGCTGGAGATGAAGAGCAAGGTGACCTGTCACGATGTCTGCAACATGCAGTACACCTCAGGTACGACGGGCTTCCCCAAGGGCGTGATGCTGACGCACTTTGGCATTGCCAACGACGGTTTCTTCACGGGTGAGAACATGGGCTTCACACAGGACGACAAACTCTGTGTCTGTGTGCCGCTGTTCCATTGCTTCGGTGTGGTGCTTGCCACGATGAACTGTCTGACGCACGGCTGTACCGAGGTGATGGTCGAGAAGTTCGACCCGCTGGTGGTGCTGGCCTCTATCCATAAAGAAAGATGTACGGCCGTCTATGGCGTGCCCACGATGTTTATCGCCGAACTGAACCACCCGATGTTCTCGATGTTCGACCTGACCTGTCTGCGAACGGGTATCATGGCTGGTTCGCTGTGTCCAGTGGAACTGATGAAGCAGGTCTCAGAGAAGATGTATATGACTATCACGAGTGTGTACGGACTGACGGAGTCGTCACCAGGTATGACACAGACCTGTCTGAACGATACCTTCGAGCAGCGCTGCACGACCGTAGGCCGCGACTATCCGTTTGTCGACGTGAAGGTGCTCGATCCTGAGACTGGCAAGGAGTGTCCCGTCGGCGTACAGGGTGAGATGTGCTGTAAAGGCTTCAACGTGATGAAGGGCTACTACAAGAACCCCGAGGCTACGGCTGAGGTGATCGACAAGAACGGCTATCTGCACTCGGGCGACCTGGGCGTGAAAGACGAGCAGGGCTTCTATAAGATCACGGGCCGCATCAAGGACATGATCATCCGTGGCGGTGAGAACATCTATCCGCGTGAGATCGAGGAGTACCTCTATCACATGCCCGGCATCCGTGACGTACAGGTGGCTGCCGTTCCCTCGAAGAAATACGGTGAGGCCGTCGGTGCCTTCATTATCCTGGAAGAGGGTGTGAAGATGGAGCCGGAGGATGTACAGGAGTTCTGCCGAGGTAAGATTGCCCGTTATAAGATTCCGAAGTACGTGTTCTTCATCGACCAGTTCCCGCTGACAGGCTCCGGCAAGATCCAGAAGTTCAAACTGAAGGAGATGAGCCTCGCCCTCTGCGAGAAGTTCGGATATGAAGTAATATAAATTATAGTTTACAGTTGACGGTTTAAGTTCTTGCGTCCTTTCAGTAGCAAGCGAGCAGAGCTCGAGCGTACAGATGATATGCTGGCAAGCCGTTCTGAGGATACCGCCTATAGAAGTAATCAACTGTAAACCGTAAACTGTAAACAGTAAACAAGAAGAAAGATGTTTGAGAATTTAAGTGACAGACTTGAGAGATCGTTTAAGATCCTGAAGGGTGAGGGCAAGATCACCGAAATCAATGTTGCCGAGACCCTGAAGGACGTCCGCCGTGCACTGCTTGATGCCGACGTCAACTATAAGGTGGCCAAGAACTTTACCGATACGGTGAAGCAGAAGGCGCTGGGTATGAACGTGCTGACGGCTGTGAAACCTAGCCAGTTGATGGTGAAGATCGTTCACGACGAACTGGCCGAACTCATGGGTGGTAAAGCCTCAGAACTGAAGGTCGAGGGACGTGCAGGAGCCCCTGCCATTATCCTGATGTCGGGTCTGCAAGGTTCTGGTAAGACCACGTTCAGTGGTAAACTGGCCAACCTGTTGAAGACCCGCAACCACAAGAAGCCCTTGTTGGTAGCCTGCGACGTGTATCGTCCTGCTGCCATCGAGCAGTTGAAGGTTGTCGGTGAGAGTGTCGGTGTGCCCGTCTATACTGAGCCTGACAACAAGAATGTCGTCGAGATAGCCAACCACGCTATCGCCGAAGCCAAGGCCAAGGCCAACGATGTGGTCATCATCGATACCGCCGGTCGTCTGGCTGTCGATGAGGAGATGATGCAGGAGATTGAGACGCTGAAGAAGGCCGTCAATCCCAACGAGACGCTCTTCGTGGTCGACTCGATGACGGGTCAGGATGCCGTGAATACCGCCAAGGAGTTCAACGACCGTCTCGACTTCGACGGCGTGGTGCTGACCAAACTCGATGGTGATACCCGTGGTGGTGCAGCCCTCTCCATTCGTACGGTGGTGACGAAGCCCATCAAATTCGTCGGTACGGGTGAGAAGATGGAGGCCATCGATGTGTTCCATCCGGAACGTATGGCCGACCGTATCCTTGGTATGGGTGATGTCGTATCGCTCGTCGAGCGGGCACAGATGCAGTACGACGAGGAAGAGGCTAAGCGCCTGGAGAAGAAGATCCGTAAAAACAAGTTCGACTTCGACGACTTCATGGGTCAGATCCAGCAGATCAAGAAGATGGGCAACCTGAAGGATCTTGCCTCGATGATCCCTGGAGTAGGCAAGCAGATCAAGGACCTTGACATCGACGACGACGCCTTCAAAGGCATCGAGGCCATCATCAACTCGATGACACCGAAGGAACGTCAGAATCCCGATATCATCAACCAGAGCCGTCGCCGTCGTATTGCTGCTGGTTCAGGAACGAAACTCGACGACGTGAACCGCTTGATGAAACAGTTCGACCAGACGCGTAAGATGATGAAGATGGTCAGTGGCATGGGCTCATCGAAGATGGCTCAGATGGCCAACGCGATGAAGGCCATGAAGGGAGGAGGAATTCCGAAGTTTTGATGTAAATGTTGATAGTTTAAAGTTTATAGTTTATAGATGATATGTTCTATAGGCAGAAGGGCTTGCTGGGTAATCATCTATAAACTATAAACTCTCAACAATAAACAAAAAAATATGCAACTAATTGACGGAAAAGCAACAGCAGCAGCCATTAAGGCTGAGATTGCCGAAGAGGTAAAGGAGATCATGGCTCGTGGTGGCAAACAGCCCCATTTGGCAGCAGTGTTGGTAGGTCACGACGGTGGTTCGGAGACTTACGTTAAAAATAAGGTACTCGCGTGCGAGGCTTGTGGCTTCAAGTCCACACTTATCCGTTTTGAGGATAACATCACCGAGGCCGAACTCCTGGCTTGTGTGGATAAACTGAATAAGGACGACGATGTCGACGGCTTCATCGTACAACTGCCTCTGCCGAAGCATATCGATGAGCAGAAGATCATCGAGGCCATCGACTATCGTAAGGATGTCGACGGTTTCCATCCCATCAATGTCGGCCGTATGGCCATCGGCCTGCCGTGTTTCATCTCGGCCACGCCGCTGGGCATCATCACCCTGTTGAAGCGCTATGGCATCGAGACCTCAGGTAAGAAGTGTGTCATCCTCGGACGTTCAAACATCGTCGGTAAGCCCATGGCCCAGTTGATGATGCAGAAACAGTATGGCGACGCCACCGTCACCGTCTGCCACTCGCGTTCGAAGACCCTGAAGGAAGAGTGCCGTGCAGCCGATATCATCATCGCCGCCATCGGACAGCCCGATTTCGTGACGGCTGATATGGTGAAGGAGGGTGCTGTGATCGTCGATGTGGGTACTACCCGAGTGCCTGATGCCACCCGTAAGAGCGGTTTCCGCCTGAATGGTGACGTGAAGTTCGACGAGGTCAGTCCGAAGTGTTCATACATCACGCCTGTTCCTGGCGGGGTGGGGCCGATGACCATCTGTTCGCTGATGAAGAACACCCTCGCTGCCGGGAAAAAGGAGTATTATAAGTGAAGCATGAAGCCTGAAGAATTGATGTCGGCAGAGGATTGGTACGAGCAGGGCAATGCCTTTCGCAAAGAGTCGAAATGGCATGAGGCCATCAACTGCTATATCCAGGCCATCGAACTCGACCCCGACAGTCCTGCTGTCGAGGCCAAGCGTATGCTCGACGATATCATGGCCTTCTATTGTAAAGATATGTATAATCCGTGAACGAAGAGGGTTTTGAACAGTCAGATCTGGTCATGCGTATCGCAACGCAGGTGATCTGCCACACGCTGGTGAACTGTCAGGATCTTTTTCTGCAGGAGCGCTTTGCTGTGGCCCATGCCATCCTCCAGCGGGTGATGACTACACACCTTTGCAACCACAAACTGACCAAGGAGGGGCTGGTCTATGAATATAAGGGCCAGCCGTTTGAACTGCATGAGGAGTATAAGACGATGACCCTGACTCGCACAGTATACGAGCATCTGGCCATGTTCTACTTCCTCTTCGAGCATCCGAAGACAGATGAGGAGCGTGAGACCGTATGGAAGAATTGGCAGAGTGATAACTGGCGGGAGATGATATCCTTCAGCCAGGCCTGGCGATACCTCTTTAAGAACAAGGAGATGGCATCGTTCTATCGTCAACTGAGCATGCACTGCCATCCCATGTATCAGGGGCTGGTGCAGTATCAGAACCAGGATGTGGCTGATGAAGGTAACGCCGCCGTGCCACTCTTTTTCTCCTCCTGTTTCCTGGCACAACTGACACGCTTGTTCCTGAAACAGGTACCTGACGGATGGGACATGCTCCGCAAGGAGTTCACCGAGCGCGAACTCTCCACCTTCAAAGGCCTATCGCAAATGTGTAAATCTTAGCATACGGCTGCTTTAGCCTGTATGCCTCCATTAGAGGGGGCGAGAGAATACATATATATAATATGTAATTTTATATCCGCAGATGTCGCCAGAGGCATCGTGGAATCCTTTTCCATAGGCTGGTCAGCAGACGGTATTTCCAGTCGATGATCTGGATGTGCCTGCGGTGGTGGATGGCGGAAAGGATATCCCTGGCCACACTCTCGGGCTTGAGCATCATCGGATAACGGAAGTCGCCGTCGAGCAGGGCGGTATCTACGAAGCCTGGACGGATATCGGTGAATCGGATCTTCAGCCCCCGGCTGTTGGCTTGTTGTTCGAGAGCCTGCAGGTAGACATTCTGCATGGCTTTGGTAGCCGAGTAACTGGGGGCGGGACCAAGCCCCTTCGTGCCTGCTATGGAGGTGATGGCAGCGATATGTCCACGACCCTGTTCAGCGAAGTAGCGATAGGCCTCGCCGATCATTCTGGTGAAGCCCATAGCGTTGGTCTGCATGGTCGCCAGTTCGATGCCTTCCTCCAGTTCCCGGTTCTGCTTGCCGATGCCTGAGGCATAGAAGAAGAGGTCCATGCCGCCTATGTGGCCGATGAGCGTTCTCAGCCTGGCGGGCGCATCCTCCTGCGTGACATCGATCTTCTCGATTGCTGCGGCACCCAGTTCTTTCAGACGTTCCTCCCTCCTGGCTGCAGCGCCGATCGTCCAACCCTCCTTTATCAGCAGTCTTGCTACTTCTCTTCCGATACCTGAAGAGGCTCCGATGACAATTGCCTTTTTCATCATTCCTTATTGATTTTCGTGTCATTGACGATGCAAAGGTAGGGCAAAAAGTGAAAAATGGAAAGAAAAAATCCATTTTCTTTTGCATTTTGCTCACTTATTTGTACCTTTGCACCCCGAAATTGAGAGTTTAATGCATTAAACAGGATAATATGGCAAAATTAAAAGGTGCTATTGAGGTGAATACTGAGCGCTGCAAGGGATGCCAGTTGTGCATCATTGCCTGCCCTCAGAAGGTCATCGCTCTGGCCAACAAAGTGAATCTGCACGGTTATCCGTATGTGGAGGCTGTCAACGAGGAGGCCTGTGTGGGCTGTGCCTCGTGCGGCATCGTCTGCCCCGACGGATGTATCACCGTGTATCGTAAAAAAGTGGAGGAATAAGTTATGGCAGAAGAACGTGTAATCGAGAACTCGCTTGCTACCGAAGGGACGCAAGAAGTTGTGTTGATGAAAGGCAATGAGGCCATTGCCCATGCTGCTATTCGTTGCGGATGCGACGGCTATTTCGGCTATCCTATTACTCCGCAGAGTGAAGTGATTGAGACGCTGGCAGAACTGAAGCCGTGGGAGACTACCGGTATGCAGGTGGTTCAGGCCGAGAGTGAACTGGCCAGTATCTATATGGTCTATGGTGCAGCCGGAGCAGGTAAGCGTGCCATGACCTCATCAAGTTCTCCTGGTATCGCCCTGATGCAGGAGGGTATCACCTACATGGCTGGTGCCGAGGTGCCGGGCGTGTTTGTGAACGTCCAGCGCGGCGGCCCCGGTCTGGGAACGATCCAGCCTTCGCAGGGTGACTATTTCCAGGCTACCCGCGGTGGTGGTAATGGTGACTACAAGGTAATCGTGCTGGCTCCTAACTCTGTACAGGAGATGGCCGACTTCGTAGATCTCGCCTTTGAGTTGGCATTCAAGTATCGTAACCCTGCCATGATTCTGTCCGACGGTGTAATCGGTCAGATGATGGAGAAGGTGGTGTTGCCGCCGCAGAAACCCCGTCGTACTGACGAGGAGGTCATCAAGCAGTGTCCCTGGGCCTCTACAGGTAAGCCTAAGAATCGTGAGCGCGTCGTGATCACCTCTTTGGAGTTGAAGCCAGAGATCATGGAGCAGCGCAATCTTGCCTTGCAAGAGAAATATCGTAAGATTCAGGAGAACGAGGTCCGCTTCGAGGAGCAGCAGATGGACGATGCAGAGTATGCCATCGTGGCCTTCGGAAGTGCTGCCCGTTTGTCGGAGAAGGCTATCGAGATTGCCCGTGAACAGGGCGTCAAGGTCGGTCTGTTCCGTCCGATCACGCTGTTCCCGTTCCCCATCAAGCAGATTGAGGCATTGTCGAAGAAGGTGAAGGGTATCCTCGTGGTGGAGATCAATGCAGGACAGATGGTACAGGATGTGCGTCTGGCTGTGAATGGTGCCATTCCCGTAGAGCAGTTCGGTCGTCTCGGCGGTATTGTTCCAGAACCCGAGGAAATCGTTGACGCATTGAAGAACAAGGTGATGAAATAGTTTATAGTTTAATGTTTATAGTTTATAGGTGATATGTTCTATAGGCAGAAGGGCTTGCAGGGTAATCAACTTTAAACAATAGACTCTCAACAATAAACAAAAAAGAAAGACAATGGATAGAAATCAAATAGTTCAACCCGAGAATATCGTCTGCAAGAAGCCGACGCTGATGAACGACAATAATATGCACTACTGTCCGGGCTGCTCGCACGGTGTGGTGCATAAACTCATTGCCGAAGTGATCGAAGAGATGGGTATGGAAGAGAAGGCTGTAGGCGTATCGCCTGTAGGCTGTGCCGTCTTCGCGTACAATTATATAGATATCGACTGGCAGGAGGCTGCCCATGGTCGTGCTCCCGCATTGGCTACAGGTATCAAGCGCTGTTGGCCTGATCGTCTGGTGTTCACCTATCAGGGTGACGGTGACCTGGCCTGTATCGGTACTTGTGAGACCATCCATGCCCTGAATCGTGGCGAGAATATCGTCATCATCTTTGTCAACAATGCCATCTATGGTATGACGGGCGGTCAGATGGCACCTACCACGCTGATTGGTCAGAAGACCTCTACTTGTCCTTATGGCCGTGATCCTCAGTTGCACGGTTATCCCCTGAAGATGGCAGATATCGCTGCTGGTCTGGAGGGAACCTGCTATGTCACTCGTCAGAGTGTCGAGAGTGTGGCCTCAATCCTCAAGGCGAAGAAGGCGCTGCGCAAGGCTTTCGAGGCTTCGATGGCTGGCAAGGGCTCAAGCCTCGTGGAGTTCGTCTCTACCTGTAACAGCGGATGGAAACTGACTCCTGCCAAGGCTAACGAATGGATGAAGGAGAACATGTTCCCCTTCTATCCCAAAGGTGACCTCAAGGATACAACGAAATGAGAATAATGTTTATAGTTTAAAGTTTATAGTTTATAGATGATATGTTCTATAGGTAGAATGGCTTGCAGGGTAATCAACTATAAACTATAAACTCTAAACAATAAACAAGAAGAAAAAGATAAAACGATGAAAAAGGAAATAATTATCAGTGGTTTCGGAGGTCAGGGTGTGCTCTCGATGGGTAAGATTCTGGCCTATAGTGGACTGATGGAGGATAAGGAGGTGACTTGGATGCCTGCCTACGGTCCTGAGCAGCGTGGTGGTACTGCCAACGTGACGGTGATCGTCAGCGACGAGCGCATCTCTTCGCCCATCCTCAGCAAGTACGACATCGCCGTGGTGCTGAACCAGCCTTCGCTGGAGAAGTTCGAACCGAAGATCAAGCCCGGTGGTATTCTGATCTATGACGGTTTTGGTATCATCAACAAGCCTACCCGTAAGGACATCACCATCTACGAGATTAATGCGATGGACAAGGCCGCTGAGATGAAGAACGGTAAGGTCTTTAATATGATTGTTCTCGGCGGTCTGCTGAAGGTGGCTCCCGTCGTCAGCGACAAGGGTGTGGAGAAGGCTTTGAAGAAGACGCTGCCTGAGCGCCATCATGACCTCATCCCCTTGAATATGGAGGCCCTCAAAGAAGGAGCCAAGATTATCCAGGAGGTCTAAGAAATAATTTACTCTTTATTATATTCCTTTCATGGAGAGGGAAATACGGTTGCGTCGACGGTCTACCTCGATGACTCGGACTTGTATGTGCTGATGGAGTTTCACTACATCGAGCGGATGGGTGATACGACGATTGGCCATCTGTGAGATATGTACCAGTCCGTCCTGATGGACACCGATATCGACGAAGGCACCGAAGTTGGTGATGTTTGTGACGATACCAGGCAATACCATACCCTCTACGAGGTCGTCGATGGTGGAGACATTCTTGTCGAACTCAAACTCCTCTAACTGTTCACGAGGATCGCGTCCAGGCTTCTCCAGTTCCTTCATGATATCCGTCAGGGTAGGGATACCCACCTCGGCTGACACATATTTCTTGATATCGACGGCTTCACGTTTCTCCTTATTATTAATAAGGTCAGCGACGGTGCAGGCATGATCCTTGGCCATCTGCTCGACGATAGGATAACTCTCTGGATGGACAGCAGAGTTATCGAGCGGGTTCTTGGCATCAGGGATACGCAGGAAGCCTGCGCATTGCTGATAGGCAGAAGGGCCGAGACGCGGCACTTTCTTCAGTTCGGCGCGAGAGGTGAAGGCACCGTGCTCCTTGCGATAGTCCACAATATTCTTGGCCAGAGTGGGGCCGAGGCCACTGACATACATCAGCAGATGCTGTGAGGCGGTGTTCAGGTTGACGCCAACGGAGTTGACACAACTCTCTACGGTCTGGTCGAGGGAGTGTTTGAGTTTTGTCTGGTCCACATCGTGCTGATACTGTCCGACACCGATACTCTTCGGATCAATCTTCACCAGTTCGGCGAGAGGATCCATGAGACGACGGCCGATGGAAACGGCACCACGGACGGTCACATCCTCATCGGGGAACTCTTCACGGGCAATCTTCGAGGCGGAATAGACGGAGGCCCCTGACTCCGAAACAACGAAGACCTGGGGTTTGAGTGTTGAGGTTTGAGATTTGAGGTCTGTGTCGATGTTATATTTCCCTGCGAGGGCATCCTTGATGAAATGCTCTGTCTCGCGGCTGGCCGTACCATTACCGATGGAGATGGCCTCAATCTGATATTTCTTGATCATCTTCTGGATGGCGATAGCAGCCTCTGTCCGTTTGTTGACGGGCGGGTGGGGGAAGATGGCCTCATGGTGGAGCAGGTTGCCCTGGGCATCGAGGCACACCACCTTACAGCCAGTACGGAAGCCGGGATCGACGCCCATCACCCTTTTCTGTCCAAGAGGCGCACCCAGCAACAGTTGGCGCAGGTTCTCTGCAAACACATGGATAGCCTCTTCGTCGGCCTTCTCCTTGCTAAGCGCAGCAAACTCCGTCTCGATGGCGGGCTTAAGCAGACGCTTGTAGCCGTCGTCGATAGCCTCGGCCACCAGTTGTCCGCAAGGGGTGTTACCGTAGACATAATGACGTTTCAGCCGTTCTGCGGCCTCCTCGTCGTTAGGGGAGATCGTGACGCGGAGGATACCCTCGTCCTCACCCCGTCGCATGGCCAGCAGACGGTGGGATGAACAGCGCTTCAGAGGCTCCGACCAGTCGAAGTAGTCGCTGTACTTGGCGGCTTCGTCAGTATCTGCCTTGGACTTGATGACCTTCGAAGAGATGATAGCCTGACGACTGAAGGCGTTGCGGAGTTGCTGACGGCTGCGTTCGTCCTCGCTGACGGTCTCGGCGATGATGTCCTGAGCACCCTTGATAGCAGCATCCGCATCTTTCACGTCACCCTTGATAAAGCGTTCTGCAGCGCGCTCGGGGTCTCGTTCTCGCTGGACGAGGAGGATCTGTGCCAAAGGCTCCAGGCCCTGCTCACGAGCCACCTGGGCTCTGGTTCTGCGCTTAGGCTTATAGGGCAGGTAGATATCCTCCAGTTCTGTGGCATCCCAGCAGGCGTCGATGCGCTGCTGCAGTTCGGGTGTCATCTTCTCGAGGTCGGTGATGGTCTTCGTGACCGTCTCCTTACGCTTTTGTATCTCTTTCAGTTTGTCGTAACGGTCGCTGATGGCGGCTATCTGCACCTCGTCGAGACCGCCTGTCCGTTCCTTCCTGTATCGTGAGATGAAGGGGATGGTACAGCCTTCCTCCAGGAGTGACAGTGTATTGGCTACGGCCCGTTCCTGCAACTGAAGGGCTTTGGCTATGAGTTCTGCAAAGATGTTCTTTTCCATATGCTATGGGATAAAATCGTTAATTTGTGTGCAAAAATAACAATAATCCGCGAGAAATGTGTAATTTTGCAGCCCGAAAGTAGAAAAAATTGAGTAATTGAGATAATGAGAGAATGAGAAACAGGTTTCTTATCCTATTCTTGCTGTTTCTGACGGCCCTCTGTTCTGTGCAGGCACAGGACACGCCCAATGCCCGTCAGGCCCGTCGCATCTTCAATAACGCCTATCAGCAGGTGTTCGGCGAGCAGGGCGCTACGTTGCACTATGACGTGAATATCATCGGCATCTATAAGACCAACGGCACGATATGGTATAAAGGCAAGAAGAGCAAGTTCGTGGACGAGAAGATGAACTCCTGGAACGACGGCACGACGGTCTATACCATCAAGAAAAAGAAAAAGAAGAAAGAGGTGGAGATCCATAATGCGAGGAACAACAAGTCGGACAAGTATTCCTCGAAATTCAAGTTTGAACCCGAGAATTTCGACTATAGCATCGCTGAGCATGAGCAGGGACTGATGGTGACGCTGAAGGCCAAGAAGGGTGCGAAGGGTATCAAGGAGATCCATGCCCTGGTGGAGCGTAAGACCTATCACCCCATCAGCGTCCGTATCAAGATATCCATCATCTGGACAACCATCAAGGTCTCCAACTTCCGCTCTGGCGGTATCACCGACGAGATGCTCCGTTTCCCGAGGGAACAGTTCAAGGACTACGAGTTCGTCGATAAGCGCGAAAAATAAAATGCAAACCTCATGATATCAGTAGAGAGTCTGAAAGTAGAATTTGGCGTGAAGCCGTTGTTCGCTGATGCGAGTTTCGTCATCAACGACCGCGACCGCATTGCCCTTGTGGGAAAGAACGGCGCAGGCAAGTCTACGATGCTGAAGATCCTCTGTGGCCAGCAGAAACCCACGTCAGGAACGGTGAGCGTGCCCAACGACTGTCGTATCGGCTACCTGCCGCAGGTGATGATCCTGCAGGACAATACGACCGTCCGTGAGGAGGCTCAGAAGGCCTTTGCCGACATCACGAGGATGAAGGAACGCCTCGACCAGATGAACCAGCAACTGGCCGAACGTACTGACTATGAGAGTGAAAGTTACCTGGCGCTGATTGAGAAATACACCACCGAGCACGAGCGCTATCTGATGATGGGTGCTGAGAGCCGTGAGGCGGAACTCGAGCGAACACTCATCGGACTGGGTTTCCTGCGTTCCGACTTCGATCGCCCCACCTCTGAGTTCTCCGGAGGCTGGCGTATGCGTATCGAACTGGCTAAGATCCTTCTGCAGAAGCCCGACGTGCTGTTGCTCGACGAGCCCACGAACCACCTCGATATCGAGTCGATCCAGTGGCTGGAGCAGTTCCTTGCACAGTCGGCGAGTGCCGTCGTCCTGGTGAGCCACGACCGTGCCTTTATAAATAATGTGTCGAACCGTACGCTGGAAATCTCCTGCGGAAGGATTATCGACTATAAGGTGAAATACAACGAATACGTCGTCCTGCGCCAGGAACGGCGCGAGCAGCAGTTGCGGGCCTACGAGAACCAGCAGAAGGAGATGGCCGACATGCGAGCCTTCATCGAGCGCTTCCGCTATCAGGCCACCAAGGCCGTGCAGGTGCAGCAGAAGATCAAACAACTGGAGAAGATCGTGCCCATCGAGATCGACGAGGTCGACAACTCCGCCATGCACCTGAAGTTCCCGCCTTGTCTGCGCTCTGGCGACTATCCGATCATCTGCGACGAGGTGCGTAAGGACTATGGAGCCCACACCGTGTTCGACCATGTGACGCTCACCATCAAACGGGGCGAGAAGGTGGCCTTCGTAGGCAAGAACGGCGAAGGAAAGTCTACGCTCGTGAAGTGCATCATGGGCGAGATCCCCTTTACGGGCGAACTGAAGGTCGGCCATAACATCCAGATCGGCTATTTCGCCCAGAACCAGGCCCAGTTACTCGACGAGAACCTCACCGTCTTCCAGACCATCGACAACGTGGCAAAGGGTGAGGTCCGTCTGCGCATCAATGATATCCTTGGCGCCTTCATGTTTGGCGGCGAGGAGAGTGACAAGAAAGTGAAGGTGCTCAGCGGGGGCGAGCGGAGCCGTCTGGCCATGATCCGCCTGTTGCTGGAGCCCGTGAACCTGCTGATCCTCGACGAGCCGACGAACCATCTCGACATGCCTTCGAAGGATGTCCTTAAGGAGGCCATCCGTGCCTTCGACGGCACAGCCATCATCGTGAGCCATGACCGTGAGTTCTTAGACGGCCTGGTCACGAAGGTCTTCGAGTTCGGAGGAGGGAGAGTCAGGGAGCATATCGGAGGCATCTACGACTTCCTTCAGGCCAAGAAGATCAGCGAACTCAGCGAACTGGGCAAGGCGAACGTCGTTTTCCCTCAGGGAAAACAGTCTTTTCCCTCAGAGAAAACACCGTTTTCCCTCAGAGAAAACACCGTTATCCCTGAGGGAAACAATCAGGAAACGCTATCCAAGGCCCTGAGTTATGCCGAGCACAAGGAACAGCAGAAGCGCATCAAGCGCGGAGAGAAGGCCGTGAAGGAGTCGGAAGCGAAGATCGAGAAGATGGAGAATCGCCTGAAGGAACTCGATGACCTGCTGATGGTGCCCGAGAACGCCTCGGACATGACGCTCGTGACAGAGTACACCTCGACCAAGCGGAGCCTCGACGAGGAGGTGGAGCGCTGGGAGAAACTGAGTGAGGAATTAGAGAATCTTTTAAACGAATGATATGAAACGAATCGTAACAATGTTGGCAATGGCATCAATCTCGATGATGACAATGGCCCAGGACGGGCTGCGCTCGGGCCTGAATGTGGCGAACCTTGACAAGACGGTACGCCCTGGTGATGATTTCTATGAGTACGCCTGCGGCGGATGGATGAAGAACAATCCCCTGCCGGCAGCCTATTCGCGCTACGGCAGCTTCGACAAGTTGCAGGAAGACAACGACAAGCGGGTGAACGGCATCCTGAAGGAACTGCAGGAGAATACCTACGCGAAAGGGACGTTGGAGCAGAAACTCAGCGACCTGTACAAGCTCGCGATGGACTCCGTGCGCCGCAACCAGGAGGGCGTGGCGCCGCTGATGCCGCTCATCAAGCGCCTGGAGGCTGCCAAGACCAATGAGCAGTTGCAGGCCATCCAGCTCGAACTGGCACCCTACGGCGAGGAGGAATTCTTCTTCATGGGCTTTGGGGCCGATGAGAAGAACGCCACGCAGAACATCCTGAACGTCAGTCAGGGCGGACTCTCGATGGGCCAGAAAGAGTATTATCTCGACAACGACAAGGCTACGGCTGATATCCGCGAGGCATTCAAGAAGCATGTCGTCAAGATGTTCCAACTCTTCGGCTTCAGCAAAGGTGCTGCCACGAAGAAGATGCAGAATATCATGAAGGTGGAGACGGCCCTGGCCAAGGTGTCGAAGTCGCGCACTGAACTCCGTGACCCAGAGGCCAACTACAACAAGATGACGCTGCAGGAGTTTGAGGCCAAGTATCCCAACCTCCCGCTGGTGAAGGTGATGAAGGCCCAGGGCGTCGATACGAAATACCTGCAGGAGATGGTGGTCGGACAGCCTGCCTTCTTAGAGGGAGCCAACGCACTCGTGGCAGGTATCAAGCCCGCTGAATATCGCGATGTGATGGAGTGGGGCTTTATCTCTGGTGCAGCCAACTATCTGAGCGACGCTACCGTGGCAGAGAGTTTCGACTTCAACGGCCGGGTCCGTTCTGGTCGTAAGGAGAATCATCCGCTGTGGAAGCGCAGTACCAGTCAGGTGGAGCGTATGATGGGTGAGGCACTGGGTAAGATCTATTCAGAGAAATACTTCCCTGAGGCCGCCAAGCAGCGTATGATCACGCTGATCAAGAACCTCCAGATAGCCCTTGGCGAGCGCATCGCCGCCCAGGACTGGATGGACGACTCGACCAAGGTGAACGCTCTGCTGAAACTGAATACGTTCTATGTCAAGGTGGGCTACCCAGACAAGTGGACGGATCTCTCCAAACTTCAGATTGATCCTGCCAAATCTTATTACGAAAACATACAGGAGTGTTACAAGTTCTGGAACGCCTGGAGACTCGACCATACCGTCGGAAAACCCGTGGACCGTGACGATTGGTACATGACGCCACAGACTGTCAATGCCTATTATAACCCCACGACCAACGAGATCTGCTTCCCCGCAGGAATCCTGCAATACCCGTTCTTCGATATGGCTGCCGACGATGCCTTTAACTATGGGGCTATCGGTGTGGTGATCGGCCATGAGATGACCCACGGCTTTGACGATCAGGGACGCCGCTTCGACAAGGACGGAAACATGCATGACTGGTGGAAGGAAGAAGATGGAAAGAATTTTACAGCCCGTACGGACAAGTATGCTGATTTCTTCTCGGCCATCGACGTGTTGCCCGACCTGAAGGGCAACGGTCGTCTGACCTTAGGAGAAAACCTCGCCGATCACGGTGGTCTGCAGGTGGCTTGGGCTGCCTATAAGAATGCCACGAAGCGCCAGCCGTTGGGTGAGAAGGACGGTCTGACCGCCGACCAGCGTTTCTTCCATGCCTATGCTGGTGTCTGGGCTGGTAATATCACGGAGGAGGAAATCCGTAATCGTACGAAGAGCGACCCCCACTCATTGGGACGCTGGCGTGTCAATGGTGCCCTTCCGCATGTCAATGCCTGGTACGAGGCCTTTGGGGTGAAAGAGGGCGATAAGATGTTCATTCCTGAGTCGGAACGCCTCCAATTGTGGTAAAAATAGGACTTTTTAGCATAAAATGCCGTCGTAAATGTAAATTTACGGCGGTTTTTTTTGTAAGTTTTGTTTTTTTTTATATCTTTGCACCTAAGTTATGATAAAATGCTAAATTATGATGGACGAAGATATTACACTTAACCCGGAAAATAATAGTAATTCTGTGCTGGAGAGACAGCGCGAGGAGATGACTCGTACAAGAGAAGTCGAGACGCGTGGTCAGCAGCAGATGCAGATGCAAAGCGCCGTTGGCGTCAAGTGTCCCCACTGTGGGACCATCAACGACTCTGAGGCCGCCTATTGTGCATCGTGTGGTAATCCAATCGGCAAGGTCGCATGCCCGAATTGTGGAGCCGAACTCGATCCTGATGCCGATTTCTGTGAGTCGTGCCGTAGATACATCAAGCGCGATATCTGCAGTTTCTGTGGCGCCAGACTCGCCAGCAATGATGCATTCTGTCCTGAATGTGGAAGTCCGAGGGGAGGCATTGTTTGTCCAGTGTGCCATACGTTGAACGACTTCTCTTTCTGTAAACAGTGCGGAACGGCCTTGACAGAAGAAGCACGCCAGTTGATGGAACGTGTTCATGAGATGCCTGAATTCAAAGAACTGCAGAAGTTGGCTTCAAGTCTTCAGCAACTGGAGCAGTCTATCCCATACACTTCGGAACTCGACCTCCTCAAGGATCAGCGGAACATCAAACTGCGTGAACGTGTGCTTACCTTGTTGGCTGAAGACCGTGGTATCGCTCATCCTGTGATTCCAGAGTCAGAGAACAAACGCATGAGCAAGGAGGAGTATAACGCCAAGAAGAAGGAACGTCTCGAGCAGATTGCTGCCATTCTGGATAAGATGGTCCAGAAGCCTCAGCCGAAGCCGGCTCAGGTTCGCAACTACGCAATGGCCTGCCGTCCGCAAGGGGTCAGGCTGGCATGGGAGTGTAATTTCAAGCATGCCTTGCACTCTAGTCCCTGTGGCTGTGCCAAGCCACAGTTGGGGGGTAAGTGGCTTATCCTTGGCAAAGACGTGAAAAAAGAAATTAAAGACGATTTGTAATAGATATGAATACGGAAAGAACCTTGGACCCTGAGATTTCTAATCAGACGGATCATACCATAAGGCCTGATGATGATACGACGATGCGCCCTGCGACAGTCGAACCAGAAGCCCCGTCAATAGACGGGACGGCGCGTGCTGACGGTGCCATTGCCTCGAACGATGACGTTAAGGAAGACAATTTTATCCTCAAAGGTCTTAACTATCGGCGTGTGAGTGTCCTGAGCGACAACTCCGGTGAGGCTCAGGTGTTCCTGGTGGAGCGTGACGGGGAGACCTTTGTCCTGAAGATTTATTATCCGAATTTCGATGTGAATAAGAAGATTCTTCAGGCTGTCTATAATTTCGGTTTTGAGATGATAGTCAGGGTCTATGACTTCGGTAAGACCTATGTCGAAGGCAAGCACCGTTATTATGAGTTGATGGAATATCTGAGCGGAGGCACCTTATCCGAGTACCGCCTGAATGGCGACCTGGACAAGTTTCGTCGCATTGCCCTCCAAGGGGCTGCCGCCTTGGCCTATTGCCATCAGAGCAGTATCCTGCATAAGGATGTCAAGCCCAGCAACTTCTTCTTCCGTGATAAGGAGCATACGGAACTGGTATTGGGCGATTTCGGCATCTCGAGCCTGTTAGACCAAGACGGGAAAGCCCATAAGACCTCTCAGGCCCGTACCCCGATCTATGCTGCACCGGAGATGTATTCCGATGTGATAGATGGTGTGGTGGAGGTAACGCCTGCTGCCGACTTCTATTCGCTGGGTGTCACCCTGATGACGCTATGGCTGGGAGAGTCGCCTATGAGTTCCAACGAACGGGTGATGATGAGGCAGAAGAATGAAGGGCGCATCCCCCATATGAATGAACTGCCGGAGCGTGTCAGGCTGATTGTACAGGGACTGACCGTGGTGAATCCCACTAAACGTTGGGGGTATGATCAGGTGGAGGAGTGGTTCCTGGGTGGAACACCTTATGTTGATCTGTCTTCGCCTTTCCTGAAATACAAGAGTTTTATTGTCGACCCGGACCGCAATCTGGTGGCAGACAATATCCACGAACTGATACCTTTGCTCCTCGATAATGAGAAACTTGCTATGGGGTATCTGTACAATGGCCGTATCAGCAGTTGGCTGGAGTCCTGTGGCAATCAGAAACTGAGTACTATTGTCAAGGATATCGTGGTGAACCGCTATCCCGTCGACCAGCATGCAGGCCTGATGGCTGCTGTCTACGCCATGGAGCCGACCTATCCTTACAAGGATATCAAGGGGAACCTGTGCGACGATATCCATAGCGTGGCTATCTCGCTGCTGAGTTATCAGAAGGAATATGGCTTGCTGCTGACGAATCCCAACGACAGCCTGTTCCTGTACTTAGAGTCACACACCAAGTGTAATGTGGACCGTATCCGTTCTTATTTCAAGAACGCAGAGGCTTCACAGATCCGTGTGGCTATTATCCGGACTGCCTATGAGATTGATCCGGAGATTCCGCTGATTGCTCGTTGTCCGTCTTCTTCGTTGAAGGAGATCGTGAAGACTTTTGGTCATGAGAGACTGACGGAGGATGACTGGCGCAGTCTGACTGACGGTCGTCTGCTGTCGTGGATGTATAGCCATGAGGATCGGATGGCCTGCGAGAGTCTGAGGATACTGACTGAGGGTCAGCCTTATTCAGAGGCTTTGGCCTATAAGGTGCTATACAATCTGGACCGTGATGCGGCCTACGACTTAAAGACCGCCTTCACGCCGGCTCAGATAGGTGAATATCTCTCAGAGCGCCTGAAGAATGCTGAGCATCTCGGAGAGAAAGAGTTCTGTACGGAGATGAATGATCTGACGGACTTGACAGGTCGCTTCAGTTATTATGCACAGTTGCATGGATGGACGGAGATTCTTAATGAATATAACCGTTGCTTCGATATGAAGTCAGAAGAGAACCGTGACCGTCTGGGACTCTATGACTACAAGACGGCTACATATCGTTTCTGCCGTATCCTTGGCGTTACTCCCGCCTACAAGATGCCTGATGGAACGGAATATACTGACGGACTGAATCTGAATATCCACAACAACTCTCAGGTTCGCAATGAGATACGTAATGGCTCCTTCACACAGTGGCTGTCGGTGTTCTATCATGAGAATCCACATACAGACTTCACTGAGGAATATGCCTACGAAAGGTCGTTGGAGCAGTGGTTAAGGGCACTTGGCGAGATAGATGTCTCTTATCCATATTATAAACGATTTGTCGATGCCAGCGAGGAGACGTCAAAGCGGGTTAGGAATGTGCGTGATAATTGGGCCAAGGCCCGGGATAGGGAGAAGTTTTGGCGGACGGTCTTCTATTCGTTATGTGGCATCTGGATTCTGCTGGTGCTGCTCATCGGTGTCAAGGATCGTACATATCTGCTGGATCATACTTTCCTTTGCATCGGTTTGCCTTTGGGTGGTATGACGGCTGTCATTGTCGGAACAAGGGCATATTTCCGTGGTTACGATTTCGTCTTCTCATGCCTTTGGGGATTTGCAGGTTTATTGTCATCCATTATACCTATTTTATTTCTTAAATATATAGGTCAGTCGCATCCGGGCTTGTTCAATGTGGCCATTATCCTCATAACCCTCGCCTACATGCTGATTTGTCATCTGACAGATTTCCGTGGCGATGAGAAGGCTGATAGCAAACTGATTTCTGAGGTGCTGGATGATGACGTGAAGTCAACGTTGCTGGAGCCGCTTTACTATACCTTCAAGACAAAGTCGTATAAGTTTAACGGTTCTAAGTTTGGCATGTTGAATGAAGTAACGGATCAGGTACGTTCTATCAGCGGCGAAAGTGTGCTTCACTATGTCCTGTGGAGCATCCTGGCGCTGATCTTCGTCCTGAATTTCATCCTATTCAGCCCCAGTCTCTTAAATGTCAGCAACCCAGATAAGATTAGTATCTCTCCATCGGCATTGATGCGCCAATTAGAAAAAGACGTAGAATAATGGTTTGTGAGAATTGTCATAAGGAAAACAGAAACGTAGCGAAATTCTGCAGGTGGTGCGGAGCGCCTCTAAGGAGTCAGGACCTGTTAGATTGTCTGGTAGGGCTTGACGAAGTGAAGCAGCAATTGAAGACTATCGTCAACACCTATACCTATCTTCAGTCCCGCAAGGATATTGCTAAAGTCCGGATTTCCGTTAATGCCATCGTCATTGGCGAGACGGGAACAGGTAAGACCATGCTCGCTGAGATCCTCCGTGACTATTTCTACAAGCATAAGATTATTGAGAAGCCAAAACTGACGATGGTCGATGCTGTTGACTATCAGCGGTTTGTGGACAAATGGGACGATAATATCAAGAAGGCCAAGGGTGGTATCCTGTTTTTTGACAATGTGCAGAAACTTCTGCCAGACAAGTACTCTAATCAGGTAAATCCCCTTGACAAACTGTTCGTGGAGATGGACAAGTGGGAGGATAATCCCATTGTGGTCATATCCGGTCTGACGAAGGGCCTGGAGGATTTCCTGGAGAGCAATCCTGCCGTTACCAACCGTTTCAAGTATACCTTCCGTCTTCCTACACCAGGCTATCATGAACTTGCAGACATCTGTAAGATGAACCTGCGGACAAAGTATGGTATTACCAAATTCTCGCAGGAAGCCGAGAACCAGCTCTCGCGCTATTTCAAGTACCAGGTGAAGATTAAGGACGAGCTCTTCGGCAACGGCCATCTTGCCAACAAGACGGCAGAGGATATCTTCACGCAGTTCATCAGCCGTGGGGCCGATGCCACTCAGGTGGAACGCGACGATATCAAGGGTTATGTGCCTGAGGAGCGTACTGTCGAGGATATCCTCAAGGACCTCAACAGGTTTATCGGCATGGACGAAGTGAAGAGTGCCGTCCGAGAGATGGCTTACTCGGTGCAGAATGCTCTGCAAAGGGCTGAACGCGGACTGGGAGAGCAGGAGAAGATGTCGATGCATATCATCCTGACTGGTAATCCTGGAACGGGTAAGACGACCATTGCCAGGAAACTCGGCGAGATACTGGCATCGGTAGGCTACCTCGACAGCGGTCATGTGGTGGAGGTGGACCGTGCGAAGATGGTGAGCCCCTATCAGGGAGAGACGCCCAAGGTAGTCGACCGTCTGTGTGACAAGGCGATGGGTGGTATTCTCTTTGTGGATGAGGCCTATACCCTTGCACCGTTGAATGCCTCGGGAGAACGTGACAATCAGGGAGCACAGGCTTTGGAGAAACTGATGAAGCGTATGGAGGACGACCGTGGGAAGTTTATCGTCATCGCCGCAGGCTATCGGATGGAGATGGAGAACCTCTTCCGCATCAATCCGGGCTTCCGAAGCCGTTTCAACTATTTCCTTGATATTAAAGACTACACGCCAGACCAGTTGTTCCAGATCATGCTTGTCTTCGCCAAGGACAAGAAATACATCTTCTCGAAAGAGGGTGAGGAACTGGCTAAGAAGATGATCACGGAGATGTATAACTCCCGTGACAAAGACTTTGCCAATGGTCGTACCATGCGTTCGCTCTTTGACCAGATCTGTAAGAAGCAGGCCCAGCGGTTGCAGGGTGCCAGCATCGCCAATATGACAAACGAGGAACTGATGACCATCAAGGAGGAGGATATACCTTACGAGGCTCCCAAGTCGGTGGACATCTCTGACTGTCTGGCAAAGTTGGATGGTCTGGTAGGTCTTACTGCTGTGAAGAAGGAAGTCTCCAACTTGGCATCCTTCCTGAACCTGCAGATCAAGCGTGGCGAGACCAATACCTTCCAAGGCAAGCATTATGTTTTTACTGGTAATCCAGGAACGGGTAAGACCACCGTTGCCCGTATCATGGCTGATGTCTTCAAGACTCTCGGCATCGTGGCAAAGGGCCAACTGGTGGAGGCAGACCGCTCAAAACTGGTGGCAGGCTTCTCCGGACAGACGGCTATCAAGACCAACCAACTGGTGGATCAGGCCATGGGCGGTGTGCTGTTCATCGATGAGGCTTACACGCTGAAGTCTGGCGATGGCGACACCTTTGGCTCGGAAGCCATAGATACCTTGTTGAAACGATTGGAAGACGATCGCGGCAAGTTCATCTGTATCGTGGCTGGCTATACCGATCAGATGCATGACTTTATCGACTCGAACCCAGGATTGAAGAGCCGCTTTACTCAGACTATCCATTTCGACGACTATACGCCCGATGAACTGACGGAGATCTTCCTCAATATGGCAAAGGGCAAGAACTTCAATGTTGACGAAGAAACACGCGCTGCCATCCACCGCCAGTTCGAGCAACTCTATCTGCGACGTGACAAGAACTTCGGCAATGCCCGTGAGGCAAGAAGAGTCTTTGACGAGGCCGTCGAGCGCCAGAGTCAGCGTCTGGTGAAACTGATGAACGATCCTGGCTTCCAGGAGAGCGATATGTTCAGTCTGACGACCGAAGACCTGCCTATGGCTCAGAGTGAGGCAGCCCGTCCGCTCGATGAGGTGCTTAACGAACTCGACGAGTTCGTTGGTATGCGTTCTGTCAAGAACTCCATCCGTCGTCTGGCTGTTCAGAGCATGTTTATGAAGCAACGTGCTGCCATGGGAGCAGGAAAGGTTCAGCAGATGGCCATGAACTTTATTCTCACGGGTAATCCTGGAACGGGTAAGACGTCTATCGCCAGAAAGATGGGTGAGATACTTCAGTCAATGGATATCCTGCCAACCTCTCGTGTGTTGGAAGTGAGTCGTGCCACCTTGGTGGGTAAGTATATGGGTGAGACGCCGAAGATTGTCAACAATATGTGTGACAAGGCTATCGGGGGCATCCTGTTCATCGACGAGGCCTACACTCTCAGTGAAGGCTCTGACCAGTATGGTAAGGAAGCCATCGACACGCTGATGAAGCGAATGGAGGACGATCGTGGCAAGTTCGTGGTGATTGCTGCCGGATATAAGGATAAGATGGAGATTTTCCTCCAGATCAATCCCGGTCTTGCCAGCCGTTTCACTCACAAACTTCATATCGATGACTATAACGAAGATGAGTTGTTGGCCATCTATAAACAGATGGCTCAGAAAGAGCAGTACGTGCTCTCGCAGACAGCAGAGTTCAAGGCTCTTGACACCATTTACCGCATGGTGCTGGCCAAGGATGAGTCGTGGGGTAATGCCCGTGAGATGCGTAATCTGCTCGACTCGACGATTCAGAAACTGTCTATGCGTGTGTCACAGATGCCAAGTGATCAGGTGACGAAAGAGACATATCAACTTATATTACCAGAAGATATATAATAAAAAGAAAATTCGAAATCATAAATATGATTATTTGTCCGACTTGTAAAGAAGAAATTGACGACGATTCCCGCTTTTGTGACCAGTGTGGTCAGGCTTTGCTATATTGCAATCAGTGTGGCAGGGTGGGTATAGGCCGGCGCTGTACTTATTGTGGTGGTTTGATGGTGCCTCCCGGTGATGGGGCGCAGATGTCATCGGCTAGCGTTGCCTCTGTGGGTTATGCCACATACGGCTCTCTCAGACAAGATGAGTCGCGTCATGCTGGTGGTGAAGGCATACCTGTGCTGACACTTGCCAATGATAGCCTGAATATCAGGATCGTGGCAATGAACGGTGCCATTATAGGTCGTCGTAAAGGACCATATACCCAGTTCTTTGAGAAACAGGCATACGTGTCGGGAGTTCATGCCCAGTTGTTTTTCAAACCTGAGACGGGCTGGAGTGTGATAGACAAGCATTCTTCCAATGGCACGAAGTTAAACCAGCACCAGATACAACCTGATGTGAATATGACATTGAACAATGGTGATATTCTCACGATAGCCAATGTTAATCTGCAAGTTATTATTCGTTAAAGACAGATGATAGAACTTCATATATCTGCGGCCAGTTGGACTGGCCGCGTGAGGAGTCAGAACGAGGATATGGTATTGGTGGATCATCAATTCATCCGTGAAGACAGTTGTAAGACACAGGTTGTTTTGGATGGTGAGGACCGTTTTCTGATTGCAGTGGCTGATGGTATGGGAGGGCATAACCGTGGGGATGTCGCCAGTAGTGATGCCTTGCACAACCTCCAGTATTTCTTCTACGATATCCCGTCGTGCCTTACCGCAGGCGATTTCAATGAGGCTATCGTAGTATGGTTAGAATCCATTAATAACTATATTGCCTCGAAAGGTCGTGCCGACGAACAGTTCAAAGGCATGGGAACAACTCTGGTAGGCCTTGCCTATTACAATAGCAACTTCTACTCCATGAACTGTGGCGACAGCCGGCTGTATCGTTTCCATGACCATCAACTGGTTCAGTTGACAACAGACCACTCCCTGAACAAGACGGATGCTAACCAGAAGCGTTCGAATGTTATCACTAATTGTATTGGTGGAGGCTTCAACTCTTCTTTTATTGATATGGTGCAGATAACTGACAGTGTTAAGCCAGACGACCTGTTTCTACTCTGTAGCGACGGTCTGACGGACATGCTCCCCGATAAGGTGATTAGTGACCTTTTGGAAAAGAATGCTGATGCCAGTACTCTTTGTGATGCCGCCATCGAGGCAGGGGGCAACGACAATGTCTCCTGTTGTGTGATAACCATCAAATAGTAATCGTAAATCATAAATAGTAAGATGCCATTAAGATTACCCGATAAACTTCCGGCCATTGACCTGTTGAAGCATGAGAATATCTTCGTGATGGATGACACCAGGGCTCATTCACAGGATATCCGGCCCTTGCGGATTGCCATCCTGAACCTGATGCCGCTGAAGATAACCACAGAGACAGACCTGATTCGTCTGTTGTCCAATACGCCTTTGCAGTTGGACATCAGTTTCATGAAACTGAAGAGTCATACACCGAAGAATACGCCGATAGAGCATATGATGATGTTCTACCGTGACTTTGCCGAGATGCGTCAGGAGAAATACGACGGTATGATTGTCACTGGTGCCCCAGTGGAACAGTTGGAGTTCGAGGAGGTGAGTTACTGGGATGAGATTACCGATATCTTCAAGTGGGCCAAGACCCATGTCACCAGCACCTTATATATCTGTTGGGCTGCTCAGGCAGGACTCTATTTCCACTATGGAATACCCAAGTATCCGCTGCCGATGAAGATGTTCGGCATCTTCCCACAGAAGCCTTTGGACCCTAGACTGCCTATCTTCCGTGGTTTCGACGATGAGTTTATGATGCCTCACAGTCGTCATACGGAAATACATCGTGAGGATATCCTCGCTAATCCCGAACTGAACTTGATTGCAGAGTCAGACGAGAGTGGCGTGAGTATTGTCATGGCTCGTGGCGGTCGTGAGTTCTTCATCACAGGCCATCTGGAGTATGCGCCCAATACCCTCGACAATGAGTACAAGCGTGACAAGGATATCCGTAAGGATGTGGCACCGCCGCAGCATTATTACAAGAATGACAATCCTGCCAATCCCCCGTTAGTCACCTGGCGCTCGCATGCGAACCTCTTTTATACCAACTGGGTGAACTACTACGTCTATCAGGAGACACCTTATAATATTGATGACATCACTTGAACTGCTGGCTCCTGCCAAGAACCTCGCCTGTGGTATAGCCGCCATCGACCATGGTGCCGATGCCGTCTATATCGGCGCTTCACGCTTTGGTGCCCGTTCTGCAGCAGGCAACAGTATCGACGACATCCGCCAACTCTGCGAATACGCTCATCCCTTCGGTGTCAAGGTCTATGTGACCGTCAATACCATCCTTTACGATGACGAACTCGATGCCACCCGGCAACTCCTTCAGGACCTCCAAACGATAGGTGTCGATGCCATCCTTGTCCAGGATATGGCTATTCTGGAATTATCGAGGAAGGAGTTCCTTCCTCGACTTCACGCCAGCACTCAGACCGACAACCGTACCCCTGAGAAAGTACGCTGGTTGCGTAACTTAGGTTTCTCCCGTGTGGTCTTGGCCCGTGAATTGTCTGTCGAGGAAATTGCGGAGATTCATCGTGAGGTGCCCGATGTCGAACTGGAGGTCTTTGTCCATGGTGCCCTGTGTGTCAGTTATTCAGGTCTCTGCTATGCCTCCCAATATTGTTTCGGACGTTCGGCCAATCGTGGAGAGTGTGCCCAGTTCTGCCGGATGAAGTTCTCATTGGTCGATAGCGAGGGTAGGGAAGTGGAGCGGGACCGTTATCTGCTCTCCTTGAAGGACATGAACCAGAGTGACCATCTGCTGGAACTCATTGAGGCTGGTGCTACCTCTTTTAAGATAGAAGGCCGTCTGAAGGATATCGGCTATGTGAAGAATGTCACGGCAGCCTATAGCCAGCGACTGAATGAGATTATCCGTCGTTATCCTGACAAATACTGTCGCAGTTCAAAGGGGGAGTGTAGTTACACCTTTACCCCCGACTTGCGCAAGACCTTCAACCGTGGTTATACCACCTATTTCCTGCATGGTCGTCAACCCGAGATTGCTTCTTTTGATACGCCGAAGGCCATCGGCGAGTATGTCGGAACGGTGAAAGAGTTGCGTGGTGACTCCTTTAATGTGGCTGGTGTCACCAGTTTTGCCAATGGCGACGGGCTTTGCTTTGTCACTTCTTCCCCTCCTGAGTCAGGAGGGGTGCCCGTAGGGCGGGGTGGTCTGAACGTGAACAAAGGTGAACTTGTGGGTTTCCGTGCCAACCGTGTGCAAGGCAACCGCATCTGGCCCTATCGTATGCCTGACGGTCTTCGTCCTGGTGTACGCCTCTACCGCAACAACGATCAGGAGTTTGAGCGCCTGATGTCGAGACCCAGTGCCGAGCGCCGTATCCCCATCCGCCTTGCCCTCCGTGTCGTTGCCGACGGTTTCACGCTCTCTGCCTCCATTCTCCCCCTGAGTAGGGGGAGCCAGAGGGGGTCTGATCAGCCTCCTTTATCGGATTCTGAGCACATGGGGACTGTCCCCATGATTCACTTCCGCGCAGAGCATCAGCAGGCCCAAAAGCCTCCTCACGAGAACATCATCCGCCAACTGTCGAAACTTGGCGATACTATTTATACCTGCTCTTCTGTCGACATCCCCGCTGATTTCAACTACTTCATTCCCAATAGCGTCCTCTCCGATATGCGTCGCTCTCTTGTGGCCTTATTGAGGAGTGAGGAAAGTGGAAAGAGGAAAGTGGAAAGTGGAAAGAGGAAAGAGAATACTTCTGCTGCCGGTTTAAGGGGAAAAGGTAATCACGTACCCCCGTACCCCCGCACCTCCGCCCCTCCCAACTACCCCTACACCTATTTATATAATATTAGCAACCATCTTTCCCAACAGTTCTATGGTGCCAAGGACTTGTCTGCCTATGAACTGAAAGGTGGTGACGGTCCCATCATGCAGTGCCGCCACTGTATCCGTTACGCCTTGGGTTATTGTGTCAAGCATGGTGGTCAGCGTCCTACATGGAAAGAGCCCCTCTCTCTCGTCTTAGGCGACGGTCGTCGCTTCCGTCTCGAGTTCGATTGTAAGCATTGTCAGATGAATGTCTTTTCAATGCATAATTAATAATGCATAATGCATAATAAAAGAGTCACCTTGTTCAGGATATTTGGGCGCAGCCTATTATGCATGCTGTTTTGTGCATTATGCATGACGCTCTGTGGATGCTATAATCGTGGCCCTATCACTCCCGATGCCTGGAACCTGACGGAGCAGCAACTCGACTCTATCTCCTTCTACACCACCCACCACTATACCCAGAACTACAACTTCGTCGTGACGAGTGACTCACTCGTAGTCATCGCCCAGCAGCCGGAAGCCATGCCCATTCCCGAGGTGCTTTCCTCCCTTCATGGCGCAGCCGATTCTTCACTCTTCACGCTTCACTCTTCACTCTTTAAGGGCGAGCGCATTGTCGTGGCCGACATCATGACCGTTCCCTCCGATACCATCGACTCCGTCTGGGTGAAGGTGGCTCGCGACCAACTCACCTTTGGTTGGATTCACGAGAATGAACTCCTGGCGAAGGTCTCGCCAGACGATCCCATCAGCCAGTTCATCGACTTCTTCTCCGATGTCCATTTGTTGGCGTTTCTGGCTTTCTGTGTGGTTATCGTGGCGGCCTACGGTGTCCGTCGTCTGATGCGGCGTGGGGCAAAGATTGTGCATTTCAATGATATTCCCTCGTTCTATCCGACGACCCTCTGTCTGTTGGTAGCCTCCTCGGCCGTACTCTACAGTTCCATCCAACTCTTCGGTCCTGAGTCGTGGCGTCATTTCTACTACCATCCCTCGCTCAATCCCTTCGGCATGCCCCTACATCTGGGACTCTTCGTCAGTTCCGTCTGGGCCATCGTCATTGTCGCTATCGCTACCGTCGACGATGTGACGAAACACCTTCCTCTGGGCAGTGCCATCCTCTACCTCGGAGGCCTCACTGCCGTCTGTGCCGTTGATTACGTCATCTTCAGCATCACCACCTTATATTATATAGGCTACCCCCTCCTTATCGCATACTACATCTTTGCCCTCCGCCGCCTCTCCCTTCAGGACAGCATCTGACGACGGATCTTGTACCCCCCTCGAGGCTCTTGGCGTCGTCAATGCTTTAGCAAAAAGAGACGTATACGACTCATCAACAAGGCTGGCGAGAACATCGACAAGGGTGTGGAGCCCCACATCGCCCTGGAGGTGAAAACAATTAAGGACAAGGATGCTGACGGTGACAATGTCGAGTACTCGGACTTCTCGGCCTTCTATGACCCGAGCGTAGGCGACAAGATCGTCGAATGGTATGCGAACAAGAAATAGTCTTCCCCAAGAATCTCACAATAAGGACAGTCCCTGTTGTGAGATTTTGATCTTCGACAAAAGTTTTTTCAGAGATTTATTACAAAAACACGCCGAATTGCTATCTCCGAGTTAGTAAAATCGGGGGTGCGTTTGTAACGATGCCTTCCACGGTTCGTGCTAATGCCTTGCACGAGTCGTTCCAATGCCTTGCACGAGTCGTTCCAATGCCTTGCATGAGTGATAGTAGGCATTACTATCAGGGGTAAATCCCTATCAGCACGAGGCGTGGGAGGCATCTTGACGAATCTCTGCGGGCTGGACAGTGTGTGATGAAGTCACTAAGTAAGAAAGTCACTTGTAGACAGGAAGCGAAACGGCATAGGCAGCAGAGTGGCATGAAGTAGGCAGCAAGGTGACACGATGTAGGCAGGAAACGAAGATTCTTATTAGAGTTTTATAATTATAATTATTATATTATCCATTATTATTTAAATACCCTTTTCTCCATCTCTTAAAAACATTCATGTCTACAAGTGACTAAGTGACTTTCTTACTAACCAACAACCTCACCCTCCCTGTTACTATATTCAAAAACTTTGCCGAATCCTTGCAACTCTCGGAAATATTTCCTATCTTTGCAGCGTCAAAACATATTAACATGGTACAGAATACTGGATTAAATCAGGCTCAGATGGATTTCCTTCGTCTGCTTTCACACTTCACTTCAGAAGAGGAGGTACGCGAGTTGAATGACCTTGTCTGCAAGTATTATGCCCAGAAGATCGACGAAGAGATGGATCGTCTCTGGGACGAAGGCAAATGGAGTCATGAGAAGATTGAGGAAACGCTGAAAGAGCATCTCAGAACGCCCTATCATGTCTGAGAAAAGAAGAATTGTACTTGACACGAACTGCCTGATCGCCTCACTGTCAAGGCATAGTGTTTATTACCCCGTATGGTCAGGCTTCCAGGCGGGGAAATACATTTTATGTGTCTCAAACGACATTTTGGAAGAGTATCAGGAGATTATTGAGCAAAAGACTTCTGCCGTTGTGGCAAAGGCGACGACTACCTCTTTTATTGGGTAGATCGTGATGACAAGGATAACCGTTGGCTGGTGTTGCGAGTAAGTCTGGCCAGCCTCCAGAAGTACATCGGAAAAGAACTCTCCCTTCTTGAACTCATAGAGAACCCCAATGATGGCTATCTCTACTCCGTCGATGTGGATAACGATTTGAACTATCACAACATCAAGCTTATTCAGCCCTCAGCCATCTCTGAGGATTATTTGCCCGAGGCCGATTCGTATTACGAATTCGAGCCAATCCCTGCTGAAGATGCCGACAAACTGAAGACTTACGAGCTGACTATCCCCTACAAAGAACGTAGCCGTTTTGAGGAAATCCTACAGAAAATCGGCTTCCCAGTCTCTGCCCTAAAGAAAGTCGTCAATCGCGCAGCAGTATTTTAAAGATCGGACAGGTGATTGATCTTTATACATAAGAATCAAAGACCTCCCTCCATGACTACCACTTTTTTTCAATATTATTTGGAACTTTCAAATATACTTTGTATCTTTGCACACAAATACTGGTAATTATGACTGAGGTACATAAGAAATATCGTCTGACTTCTATGGAAGAGCCTACCGACGAAATGTTGCATGCCCTGATGGAAGATGTGGCTAAGGCAGCACGCGAATCAAGTGCCAAGGCAAAAGCCGAGAAACAGAGACGTTTTTCGGAAGTAGTTCGCATCATAGAAGTCCGACGTTCTCAACGAAAGAAGATACTTAATGACTAACCGTCGTCCTACATTATGTGTAGTTGCAGGCCCCAATGGTTCAGGCAAAACCACAACCACCATTCAATTGCTTAACAATGAATGGGCTGCTGATAGTCTGTATATCAATCCTGATAACATAGCTCAGGAGATGTTTGGCGACTGGAATTCACCCGAAGCAGTATTAAAAGCAGCAGAAAAAGCTACACAAATGCGATATGAATGCTTAGAGCAAGGTCGCGACTTCGTATTCGAGACGGTATTCTCTTCTCCCGAGAAACTGGAATTTCTTAAAAAAGCTAAGGAGGCAGGCTTCTTTATCCGGTTCTTCTATGTCTGCACATCTGATCCCTCAATAAACGTGGCTCGCATCACCCAGCGCTATCTTAATGGCGGCCACGAAGTACCTATTTCAAAGGTAATTTCCAGATACTATAAATCTCTTCTGAATGCGGAGGAAGCTATTGCTTTCGTAGATCGTGCTTATGTATACGACAACTCTGTTGATGATCAGCTCCCTCGTTTGTTATATCGTACAATTGACGGAGAACTCTATAAGCGTTATACCGAAGAAGTCCCGAACTGGGCACATACGATTATTTAACCTCACGAAGGGGCTGACCCTTTGTGTGCATTTAAAAGAAAAGGAGAATTAAAGATTATGGGTTGCATGAAGTATGGGGCGCAAAGGTACCTGACCCCATTGCGCCCCTTAATCTGGTCCAATGGACTCATTTGTTATAACAGAAGAATCGTCCCTGTTGTTATACAATAATCTCTCATTTTGGAGCTATCTAAACCGGAAAAGAAAACAAATTCATCATATTTTATGTATTTTTATCTGATTGAGGCACCTTTATTGAAGAAAATTGTGTATTTTTGCATCGTGTTTCATATGAGACACAAAACATAGTAGGCTCTGCACTCCCAATCACCACCTCGGAATAATGGAGCCAATCAGTAACAAGGGCGTCGGCGCTTAGTGCGCAGGCGTTTCGACGGTTACTGAGGCTTGTGGTGAGCTGGGAGTGCGTGGGAATGACCTGCGCATTCTTAATTGACAAACTAAAATATTATTTGCTGTATATGAAAAGAGTTTTATCATTGGCATTAAGCGTTCTATTTAACGCTACTATTTTCGCTTATGATTTCCAGATTGGAGATCTTTGTTATTCAATAACATCTACATTAGAGCGGACAGTGTCTGTCGAAGCTGGTTCCTCATCATTAAATGGTGATGTAGTGATTCCATCAATTGTGACGTACAATGATGTTGATTTTACGGTAACTTATATAGCAGACAATGGATTTTCTAAGTGCTACAATATAACATCATTAACTATACCCAATTCAGTAAAAGGAATAGGCTATATGGGATTAGGATGGTGTCATTACCTAAACACTATTGTTTTGGATAACCCAAGTAGTTTGTTCTCCGTAGGGAGCTATGCCTTCGACTATGACTGGCGAGCCTTTAAAACTGTGCGTATCATTAATGCCGATGAGAAAGTACTATTGAATGAAGGTGCAGGTATTTTGGGCACAAGTTCATTACCTACACACGAATTGTTTATTAACGAAGAGAAAGTTGTTGATTACAAAGTTACTGATGGAGTTGAGACAATTAATACTTGCTTCAGATATTGTAATTCTATTGAAACATTGTCTATGCCTAACAGTGTAACATCTATTGTCGATTATGCTTGTTATAGCTGCACAGCTTTGAAAACAGTAACTTTTTCATCTAAACTAGAGAGCATCGGATATAGTGCTTTTGCAGAATGCCCAGAACTTAGAACCATTTACGCAAAAAGTATAGTACCTCCTTCAATAGATGCTTCAACATTCCCTAATGGTGCTTATATGTTTGCTACTGTATATGTACCCAAAGGAACACTTTCTGCTTATAAAAATGCCAATATATGGTCAGATTTCTCAATTATTGTGGAGACTGATTATGAAGATATACCAGATCTTCCTCAACCGTCAAAATGCGCTACACCAAGTATCAGCTATTCTAATGGACACATAAACTTCTTCAGTAAGACCGAAGGAGCAGAATATGTGGCAACAATCAGCGACTCGGATATTAAAACACACTACGGAAATGAAATATCATTGTCTGCCACCTATACTATCAGCGTCTATGCCAAAGCTACTGGATATGAAGATAGCGATTTCGCAACCGCAACATTATGCTGGATTGATGTAGAACCAAAAACAGAAGGAATCGAGAGCAGTATAGCACAATTGAGAGCCAACCCCATTCTTATTCAGAGCAACAGCGGAACCCTGAACATTAAGGGGGTATCTGACGGTGTCAACATCGGTATTTACACAACATCAGGAGTGATGGTTGGCTCGGCCAAATCTTCAGGCACTTCCATTTCTATTGTAACAGGACTCAAAAACGGAGAAATCGCTCTAGTTAAAATTGGCGACAAGTCAGTAAAGGTCATGATGAGGTAAACATTTCCGTCTTAAACACCAGAACGGGAAGCTGGATCAGAGGGTCATTGATCTTTTTCCAGGGCGCAATGGGGGTCAGGCACCTTCTATGTTGCTTTCCAAATATTTGGAAGTTTTTTATTTTTAATTAACGCTGTAAATCAATTACTTATGATTTTGTAACATTTTAGGGGGGATATGAGCCACATTTGATTGTGGCTCTGCCCCAATCCTGAGAGTAAGCGAAATAGGATGTAAATCCTGTCGCTGGTTTTCCTTAAAAAGCCCTATTTGACAAACTTCTATTAGTCACACTGACGTGCAGTTGACACATTACTTATTCAGTGAAATGGGATAGACGCCACACACTGCGCCGTAGATGTTGTCAAAGACTCATCAAAAGTGCCTAGTAGCCGTCTAAACAAAAGTTCAGAAACACAGGGGACAGGACCTTGTGCGTCCTCTAATTGTCGCAGGGTCCATATTGTTGGTAGCGATTATTGGTACTATCTATTTTAAGTACCAAGACCACAAGATGGCCAAGCAGGAATAACCACGCCAAATTGCTATCCCGATATAGCAAAACGTAGGGTGCGTTTGTAGTAATGCCTTCCACGGGTCGTGCTGATGCCTTGCACGAGTCGTTCCAATGCCTTGTACGACTTATAGTAGGCATTACTATCAGGGGTAAAGCCCTATCAGCACGAGGCATGGAAGGCATTAGCACGAATGTCGAGCCCGACTGAAAACATAAAGAGGGGGCAGATGGGGCAGTAAATTCTTAGGAACATGCGAAATAAATCCCTAAATCCCCAATTGTTTCTTTTAGGGATTTAGGGATTTATTTTTAGGCTTTACAGGAAATCAGTGCCCCATCTGCCCCCCGGAGCGGTTCAGAAGGGTCTGAGTAGTCGCTGGGACAAGTACGTGGGTATGACGGCTGCTATGACTCAGGTACCCCACGGCTACGGCGGCTACGGAAGTCACTCGGCTTTCGTTTCTTTTCGTTCGGTTTGTGAAATAAAACACCTAATCATATGGAAGTTATTGATTTTTTCCCTATCTCTGGATCTTTGAAGACCATATATTCGAATTTGAACCATTTGAAGAAGATGGTTCTGTGCTGATGGCAGCTGAGTCCTCTTGCGGGCGGACTGCTCTATTATGTGGCGCACTCGTTCCTGCTGGCAGGCTCGATCTTCGGACTCGACCAGTCTCACAATGGGGACTGTCCCTGTTGTGAGATTTTTATAAAAATATATCGAAAATAATTGGCAAAATGTTTGATGGTTTCAGATAAATTTTGTAACTTTATAGCGTAAATGAAGGGGATGACAGAGCGCTCGTTCAGACCACCCCTGGCCCCTCCTAACTTAGGAGGGGAAATAAATACCTTCGAGCCGCCGTGTTTCCTCCTGAGTCAGGAGGGGGTGCCCGGAGGGTGGGGGGGGGCTGTGGATTGCCCGTTTCCGTGGCTTTTCCCGAGACTGTCAGAGACTCTGCTGGTGCACGCCCTTGACGGCACGGCCCGAGGGATCGTTCATGTTACGGAAGGCGGCATCCCATTCGAGGGCGGTAGCGGTGCTGCAGGCCACGCTGGCCTCGGAGGGAACGCTGCGGGCGGCTGAGTCGGAGGGGAAGTGCTCGGCGAAGATGCTGCGGTAGTAGTACTCCTCCTTGTTCTTGGGCGGATTGATGGGGAAGCGCTCTGCGGCATGGGCCATCTGTTCGTCGGACACGGCCTGGGAGGTGATGTCCTTGAGGGTGTCGATCCACGAATAGCCTACGCCGTCGGAGAACTGCTCCTTCTGCCGCCAGGCCACTTCGTCAGGCAGGAGGTCGGCAAAGGCCTCGCGCACGATCTTCTTCTCTATCGTGGAGCCTGGGCACATCTTGGCCTCTGGATTGGTACGCATGGCAACATCGAGAAATTCCTTGTCGAGGAAAGGCACACGGCCCTCGACACCCCATGCCGACAGACTCTTGTTGGCACGCAGACAGTCGTAGAGATAGAGTTTTCCTAACTTGCGGACCGTCTCTTCGTGGAAGTCCTTGGCCGTCGGAGCCTTGTGGAAGTAGAGGTATCCGCCGAAGATCTCGTCGGCACCCTCGCCAGAGAGCACCATCTTGATGCCCATCGACTTGATGACGCGGGCCAGGAGATACATCGGCGTGGAGGCACGGACGGTAGTGATGTCGTAGGTCTCGATGTAGTAGATGACATCGCGGATGGCGTCGAGACCCTCCTGAATGGTATAGTTGATCTCGTGATGAACGGTGCCGATGTGATCAGCCACCAGACGGGCCTTGGCCAAGTCGGGAGCACCCTTCAGTCCTACGGCAAACGAGTGCAGACGGGGCCAGTAGGCCTTCGTCTTCGAGTCGTCCTCGATACGCATCTCCGAGTATTTCTCGGCGATGGCAGAGATGACGGAAGAGTCGAGGCCACCAGAGAGCAGTACACCGTAAGGCACATCAGACATCAACTGACGCTTCACAGCACTCTCGAGGGCGTCATGGATGTCCTGCACACTAGCCGTGTTGTCCTTCACGGCATCATACTGCATCCAATCGCGACGGTAATACCACTTCTGACCAGGGTCGACACTCCAATAATAGTGTCCAGGTTTAAACGGCTCGTAGCGCTCGCACTGCCCTTCGAGAGCCTTCAGTTCTGAGGCGACATACACAGTGCCATCACTATCATAACCAATATAAAGGGGTATCACACCGATAGGGTCGCGGGCTATGAGGAACTCGTCGCGTTCCTCATCGTAGAGCACGAAAGCGAAGATGCCGCTGAGGTCTTCGAGGAAGTCGATGCCCTTGTCACGATAGAGTGCGAGGATGACCTCACAGTCGCTGCCCGTCTGGAATTCGTACTGTCCGGCATAACGGCGGCGAATCTCCTGATGGTTATAAATCTCGCCATTCACGGCCAGAACCTGTTTGCGGTCAGAACTGAAAAGGGGCTGTCCTCCGCTTTCTGGGTCGACGATGCTCAGTCGCTCATGGGCGAGGATGGCAGAGCCACCACAATAGATACCACTCCAGTCAGGTCCGCGATGACGGATCTTCTGACTCATTTTCAATGCCTTATCACGCAGAGCATGGGTCTGCTCCTTGACATTCAATATTGCTACAATTCCACACATATTCTTCTATAAACTTTAAACTGTAAATGTAATCATCTGTAAACTGTAAACTAAAGATATGACAGGTAGAGATAATTGGTCTGGGCAGGATATTCCGCAGCGAGGGTGTCGATCTGGTTGACAGTTGGCAAAAGGCCGAGTTCCTTACGCCATTTGCGGATGGTAAGGCCAGCCTGCTCAGGCTTCATGCGATTCTCCAAGCCTATCGCACGCCCTATCTGGAAGTCGGAGAAGCCGTAGACTTTGGCTGCGCGCAGCAGCGGGAACACCTCTGGCGACTGCAGATACTCCTTGAACTCGCTCGGTTCCATAAACTCAGAGACTTCCGTCAGTAGGGTCTGTTCTTTCAATTGCTCGTCGATATCGACGATACGCTTCAGTTTATGCAGAAACCAGCGGTCTATCATCGTCAACTGGTGTATCTGCTCTATACTATAGCCTATCTTCATGGCCTTGGACACTACAAAGATGCGCATGTCGGTAGGCTCTTTTAATTGACCATTGACCATTGACCATTGACCATTGACCATTGACCATTGACCATTGACCATTGACCATTGACCATTATTGGCATCCGCCTCCTTTTGCGCAGCAGAATGGTCAATGGTCAATGGTGAATGGTCAATGTCATCGTGGTTCTCCACAAATCCGTGCATGCCCTGTCCTATCATACGAAGGCCTTTCTGCAGCGCCTCCTCGAAGGTACGGCCGATGGCCATCACCTCACCCACACTCTTCATCGACGAGCCGAGTTCGCGCTTCACGCCGTGGAACTTGGTCAAATCCCAGCGAGGTATCTTCACGACGGCATAGTCGAGGGCTGGCTCGAAGAAGGCAGAAGTGGTCTTGGTGACGGAGTTCTTCAAATCAAAGAGTCCATAGCCCAGACCTAACTTGGCAGCCACGAAAGCCAGAGGATAGCCTGTGGCTTTAGAAGCCAGTGCCGACGAGCGGGAGAGACGGGCATTCACCTCGATGACACGATAGTCTTCCGACTGCGGGTCGAGGGCGTACTGCACATTACATTCACCCACGATGCCGATATGACGGATAATCTTAATGGCTAAGGCACGCAACTTATGATACTCGCTGTTGGTGAGTGTCTGCGAGGGTGCCACCACAATCGATTCGCCTGTATGAATGCCCAGCGGGTCGAAATTCTCCATGTTACAAACGGTGATGCAGTTGTCATACTGGTCACGCACCACCTCATATTCTATCTCTTTCCAGCCCTTTAATGACTTCTCGACCAGCACTTGCGATGAGAACGAGAAGGCCTCCTCGGCCTGTGCCAGCAGTTCCTCATCGTTGTCGCAGAAGCCAGAGCCAAGACCGCCGAGGGCGTAGGCTGCGCGAAGGATTACGGGAAAGCCTAACTCATGAGCCGCCTTCTGTACCTCCTCAATCGTATTACAGGCCTCACTCTTGATGGTCTTTACATCAATCTCTTCGAGACGTTTCACAAATAGGTCACGGTCTTCCGTATCGATGATGGCTTGTACGGGAGTTCCTAATACCTTCACGCCATATTTCTCGAAGACCCCCTTCTCATAAAGCGCTACACCACAGTTCAAGGCCGTTTGGCCACCAAACGACAACAGAATCCCGTCTGGACGCTCTTTCTCTATCACACGCTCCACAAATTCAGGTGTCACGGGCTGGAAGTACACTGTGTCTGCCACATCCTTCGACGTCTGCACCGTGGCGATGTTGGGGTTGATGAGCACCGAGTGGATACCCTCTTCCTTTAAGGCTTTCAAGGCCTGGGCACCGCTATAGTCGAACTCGCCCGCCTGACCAATCTTCAAGGCACCAGAGCCGAGGAGGAGAACTTTCTTGATAGAGGTGAGAGGTGAGTGGTGGGAGGTGAGGGAATAGTTCTGCGGCTGAAGGTAATCTCTTACCGCTTGCTTCTTGCTTCTCGCTTCTAAAAGAGAAACGAACTCGTCAAACATCCACTCTGTATCTGTAGGGCCAGAGCAGGCCTCAGGGTGGAACTGTGCCGACATCCAGGGCTTCGATTTGTGTCTGATACCCTCGTTCGAACCGTCGTTCATATTCACAAATAGCGGTTCCCAGTCATCAGGCAATGTTGAACTGTCCACCGCATAGCCGTGATTCTGCGAGGTGATAAAACACTGTGTGGTGCCCACCCGCTGTACAGGTTGGTTATGTGAACGATGACCGTATTTCAGTTTGTAGGTCTTGGCACCAGCGGCACGGGCCAACAACTGGTTACCCAAACAGATGCCCATAATAGGACGGATAGGAGACCTACCCCCAACCCCTCCCTCAAGGGGAGGGGGGTAGTTACCTCTGGCAATTTCTGTATTCATAAACTGCCGGATGTGCTCCACCGTCACTTCACATTGTTCCGGGTCGCCAGGACCATTAGCCAGGAAGAGGCCGTCGAACTCCAACTGATTGAAGTCATAGTCCCAAGGTACGCGCACCACCTCGATACCGCGCTTGATCAGACAGCGGATGATATTCGCCTTCACGCCGCAGTCCACGAGGACAACACGTGGAAGTGAAGAGTGAAGAGTGAAGAGTGAATAATCTGCTGCCGCAGTAGAATAGGAGCCATCAGGGCTATAGATGATAACCTTTTTACATGATACTTTCTCCACCCAGTTCACGGAGCCGTAGTCTTCTGCTGAATGAGGGAGCGCGGTAGCAAATTTTTCACTATTCACTATTCCCTTTTCCCTTATCTCTATTCTCCCCATCATTACGCCATGCTCTCTCAGCACCTTTGTCAGTCTTCGTGTGTCGATGCCGGTAATGCCGGGTATTTTCTCGCGTTGTAGCCAGGCAGCCAATGATTCTTTGGCATTCCAATGCGAATAATTCTCGCTATAATCGGCCACAATCAGGGCCTTCGCATGAATCCTGTCGCTCTCCATAAACAAGGGCAGGCCATTGCTGTCCAAACCCGTATCCGGCACACCGTAGTTGCCTATCAGCGGAAAGGTCGTAACTAGTATCTGTCCTGCATAACTGGGATCTGTCAGACTCTCAGGATAACCCGTCATGGCTGTATTAAACACCACTTCGCCCGCCGTGTTGCCGGCATAGCCGAACGAGCGACCCGTGAACACGGTTCCGTCTTCGAGTATTAACTTCGCTTCTGTCATGATCTTATAATTGTAACTTCAATACTTGTTCCACATAATTCACAAACGCCAGGTTCACCATGCGGATGCCGCCAGGGGTGGGGTAGTGGCCTGTGAAATACCAGTCGCCAGGATGCTGTGGACAGGCTTCGTGCAGTCCTTCGATGCTCTGGTACACCAGTTCGATAGGTGCTTGCATGCCCTCTGGGCGTAGCATCTCCACAATCTTACGGTTTATCTCATCCACCGTAAACGGCGCATAGATGGCCCGTACGAAGTTGGCTGTCATCGGCATAGCCTTACAAGCCCGATAGGTCTCAGCGATAATCCGTTCCAGGCCTCTTTCCTTGATGAGTGCGATGGCGGCACGGAAAGCGCAGAGTTCCTCCAGATGCGACATATCGATGCCATAGTAGTCCGGATAGCGGATCTGCGGCGAACTTGACACCATCACGATCTTCTTGGGGTGCAGACGGTCGAGGATCTTGAAGATGCTCTCTTTCAGGGTGGTGCCACGCACAATCGAGTCGTCGATAATCACGAGGTTATCCTCATAGGGCGTTAGCGAGCCGTAAGTGATGTCATACACGTGGGCGGCGAGGTCGTTGCGCTCAGAGCCGTTGGAAATGAAGGTACGCAGTTTGATGTCCTTCCACACCACCTTTTCTATCCTCACGTCGTGATCCAGCCTGCGCACGCCGTCAGTCATGCCGTGGAAAGCCACCTCGGCTGTATTTGGGATATACGAAAACACAGTATGCGCCACATCGCCATCGATGGACCGCATGATGGCCGGCGTGAGTTGCTCTCCCAACCGTTTGCGCTCGACATAGATATCGCAGTCGGAACCACGGCTGAAATAGATGCGCTCGAACGAACACGCTGCCAACTTTTGTTCCGGCAGGATCTGTTCCAGGCCGCTCTCACCATTCTTGCGTACAATGAGCGACTGTCCGGGCCTCAGTTCATGGATGTCGTCGGCCTGCAGGTCGAAGGTGGTTTGAATCACGGGTCGCTCGCTGGCCAGCACCACCACCTCGTCGTCCTGATACCAGAACGCAGGCCGGATGCCATTGGGGTCACGAACGGCAAACATCTCGCCGCTGCCCGTCAGTCCGCACATCACGTAGCCTCCATCAAAGTGCGGCATCGTGGTCTTCAGGACGTTGGCTATCTCTACGTGATGGTCTATGTAGTCTGTGACGTCCGTACCTTCCAACCCTGTCTTCTTAGCCTCACAGAAGAGCCGTTCCACCTCACGGTCCAGGCGATGCCCCATCAGTTCCAGCGTGATGTATGAGTCGCCGTAGATACGAGGTGACTGTCCTTGTGAGGTGAGGAATTGGAACACTTCGTCGATATTCGTCATATTGAAGTTGCCGCACAGACAGAGGTTCTTGGCCCGCCAGTTGTTCCTTCTGAGGAACGGATGCACATATTGCAGTCCATGCTTTCCCGTCGTGGAATAGCGCAAGTGCCCCATATAGAGTTGAGAATTGTAAAACTGGAAATCAGTTCTTCCGAATATCTCCGTGATGGCATCCTTGCCCTCGGCTCTTTCGCGGAACATATATTCCATTCCGGCAGGAGCATCCAGGCTGACGCACGCAATACCAGCACCCTCTTGACCACGGTTGTGCTGCTTTTCCATCATCAGATAGAGCTTGTTCAGGCCGTAGCGGTTTGTGCCGTATCGCTGCTCGTAATAGGTCAGCGGTTTCAACAGGCGTATCATGGCCACACCGCACTCATGCTTCAGTTGCTCCATATCAGATACAAGCCTTAATAAACGACATAAACAGCGGATGTGGATGCAGCACTGTTGACGAATACTCAGGGTGGAACTGTGTACCGATGTACCACCGTTTTTCAGGTATTTCGACAATCTCCACAAGATGAGCGTCAGGGTTGATGCCTACGCACTTCATGCCTGCAGACTCATACTCCTCTTTATATAAATTATTGAACTCGTAACGATGGCGATGACGTTCCTTGATCAGCGTATCCTTGCCATAGGCCTCCCATGTGCGGCTGCCCTTGACGAGTTCGCAGTCATAGGCGCCCAGTCGCATCGTGCCGCCCAACTGTGTGATGCTCTTCTGCTCCTCCATCAGGTCTATAACGTTTACTGGGTTATTCCTCCCCTCCTTTTGGGCGAGGGGTTGGGAGTTGGTCTCCCTCATCTCTGCACTGTTGGCATCCTGATAGCCCAGCACATTCCGTGCGAATTCGATGACCATCATCTGCATGCCGAGACAGATGCCGAAGGTCGGAACGTCGTGTGTACGCCCATATTCGGCGGCAACGATTTTCCCCTCGATGCCACGTTGCCCAAAGCCTGGACATATCAGCACACCCGCCATACCGCTTAGTTTGTCGGCCACATTCTGAGCATCGATCTCTTCGCTGTTGACGAAATGAATCCTGGTCTTTACGTCGTTGTAGATGCCTGCCAGATTGAGACTCTCACGGATGCTCTTGTAGGCATCTTGCAGGTCGTATTTCCCTACCAGCGCCACATGAACCTCGCGAGAGGCTGTGCGCTGTTTCTCCAGAAAGTCGTGCCATGGTTTCATGGCAGGTGTCTCCCCAACGGGAATGCCTATCTTCCGCAGGATGGCCGCATCGAGTCCTTGCCGCTGCATGTTCACAGGTACCTCGTAGATGCTGGGCATATCCTCACTCTGCACCACGCACTCCAGATTGACATTACAGAAAGATGCCACCTTCAGGCGCATAGAGTCGCTGAGGTGGCGCTCTGTTCGAAGCACGAGGATGTCAGGCTGTATACCCATGCCCTGCAACTCCTTCACGGAGTGTTGTGTGGGTTTGGTCTTCAGTTCGTCGGCGGCCTTCAGGTAAGGCACATACGTCAGATGCACACATACCGCATCGCGCCCCAGTTGCCAACGCAACTGTCGGATAGCCTCCATAAACGGCGCACTCTCGATGTCGCCAATGGTTCCTCCAACCTCTGTGATGACAAAGTCGTATTCACCCCTGCGGAGCATTCGCCTTTTGATCTCATCGGTGATGTGAGGAACGACTTGGATCGTTTTACCCAGATAGTCGCCGTGGCGCTCACGGTCGATAACTGTTTTATAAATGCGCCCGGTGGTGATGCTGTTGTCGCGTGTGGTATGAATACCCGTAAACCGCTCGTAGTGTCCCAGGTCGAGGTCGGTCTCAAAGCCGTCCTCCGTCACGTAACACTCTCCATGTTCGTAGGGATTCAGCGTCCCGGGGTCGATATTGATGTAGGGGTCGAACTTCTGGATGGTGACCTTATAGCCTCGTGCCTGCAGTAGTTTGCCGATTGATGCGGAGATGATACCCTTTCCCAACGAGGAAACGACACCTCCCGTGACGAATATGTACTTTGTATCCATAAAAAACGAATCTCTTTTATGGACTGCAAAATTAATCATTTCTCCAATTTCCACCAATGAGTTGTCCTGACTTTCAATTGTTAAAAAAGCCGTCAGATGACAAAATGTAAAGTATAGGAGGGCGCCGGCCCTCCTATCTCTTTCTTTTTGTTCCCAAACAGGATGTTCACACTGCAATGTGTCACAAGCCACATTCTCATCAGGGATGGCAGATCAACATAAAACCCCTCTCCTGTTCGAGTTGAGGAGAGGGGGACCTGGCAAAAGATTAAGGTTGCAGCGTGAAACCGAGAACCAGGTATGCTTTCTGTGAACAGGGATTGCCCGTCACCTGTCCGAAGATGGGTATGGAGAACGAGTTGGTCACTTTAATGTCCTTAGTCGCTCGCAGCGACAGATTGGTGACAGCAAAGCCCGTTGTACCATATGATGTGGTGGCGAAAGGAACGACACCGACCGTAGCAGTCCAGTCGACCGTAGCCAGTTTGAATGGGACGTTTGCCTCGAAATAACTACTATACGCGCGCTTACCATCCTTATTAAAACCATCATTGCCAGCGAAGTTTGTATACCAGGCGAGGGCGACAGGGCCGAAGTCATAGCCAACGGTGGCCTCAAATATATGGTTGGTTCCGTGGGCGTCATACTTGAAATAGCGGGCATCAGGATCAAGACCCACACTAAACCAGTAGTCAGTGATGCCGATATTGAAACCTCCAAGGGTATAGCCTAATGTCAGGTCGAACTCCTTCACATCGTCAGGATTGGTCAGTCCATAACTGCCCCAGGCAGTCAGCGACAAACCTTTATATCCTATCCCAAGAGTTGGCTGAATGGCGACACTACCCAAGTCTTGGCCACGCCAAATATAACTACTGACAATATCGCCCTTAATCGTGGTCTCTAAATCATTTTGAGCCATGGCGGTCATGCTCATGACCAGCCCCATAGCAAATAATACCATCTTTTTCATATTCCTTTTTCTTTTATAAACAACAATTATCACCATTTATTGTCCAACTATTACAATTAATTTAGTTGTAACAAGCCTCTCCATGCTCGTAGATATCCAGGCCTTCTTCTTCAATACGCTTGTCAACACGCAGGCCGTGAGTGAACTTGATGCCGTAGAAGAGGGCGAATCCGCAGGCAGCAGCCCAGAAGTCAATCACCAGAATGCCGAAGCACTCAGCACCGAAGAATCCCCAGCCGTGACCGTAGAAGGCGCCGTTAGAAGTAGACAGCAGGCCTGTCATCAGCGTACCCAGGATGCCGCAGACACCATGAACTGACGAGGCACCCACAGGATCGTCGATATGCAGCACGTGGTCAATGAACTCGATGGCATAGACCAGCACCAGTCCACAGACGAGTCCGATGATGACGGCACCAATCGGCGATACGAGATCACAGCCAGCCGTGATACCCACGAGTCCGGCCAGTACACCGTTCAGCGTCAGAGAGAGCGACGGTTTACCATATTTAATATAGGTGAGGAACATCGTAGCCACACCACCGGAAGCAGCCGCGAGGTTCGTGGTCAGGAACACGTGTGAGATGGCGATACGGTTCACTTCACCGCTTGCAGCCAGTTGAGAACCGGGGTTGAATCCGAACCAGCCCAGCCAGAGGATAAACACACCCAGGGCAGCCATCGTCAGGTTGTGACCAGGGATGGCACGGCTCTTGCCGTCCTTCGAATACTTGCCGATACGGGGACCGAGGGCCAGCGCACCAATCAGAGCCAGCACACCACCCACGCTATGCACGATGGCAGAGCCTGCAAAATCGTGGAACACGTCGCCAAACGTCTTCATCATAAAGCCGTCGGCAGCATCGCTGCAAAGCCATCCGCCGCCCCACGTCCAGTGACCTTCGACGGGATAGATGATCAGAGAGATCATGGCGCTGTAAATCAGATACATAGAGAACTTCGTGCGCTCAGCCATCGCACCGCTGACGATAGTGGCAGAGGTGGCACAGAAGACGGTCTCAAAGATCAGGAAACCCTCTACAGGCAGATCACCTTTGTAGAAACTCAGGTCACCCCAGTTCGGCATGCCGATGAAACCGCCAAGCACATCGCCGCCAAACATGAATCCAAAACCTAAGAAGAAGAACAGCAACGAGCCGAACATGAAGTCGACAAAGTTTTTCATCAGGATGTTGGCCGTGTTCTTACTACGCGTAAATCCCGCTTCACACAGCGCAAAGCCCGGCTGCATCCAGAAAACCAACATGGCTGCCAATAGCATCCATACAGTATCAAGTGATAATCCAATTTCATTCATATCCTAAAAGTTTTTGTGTTGTTATGTTATCCTTTATTTCTTGTCTCTCAGTACGGTGTCACCGTTTTCGCCAGTGCGAATCGACCATGTATCAATCATCTCGCTCACGAAGACGCGTCCGTCGCCAATCTCCCCCGTATGGGCTACCTTCAGAATGACCTTCACAGTAGGTTCAACCAGCGGATCGCGGCAGACGATGGTCAGTGCCACACGCTCTATCACATCCGTCGAATACTGCACGCCACGATAGATTCTCTCCTGACGGCTCTGTCCGATGCCGTGTACATTATGGTACTCAAACCAGTCGATGTCAGAGTTGAGCAAGGCCTCCTTGACCTCCTCAAACTTCGTCTTCCTGATAATTGCTTCAATCCTTTTCATACCTTTTTACCTTAATTAAATTAATACTAACTTGTTATCTTGAAAGCTTTCCGGCTGCAAAGTTACGGTGATTCTTGAAAATAAACCGTATTTATTTCCAACTTTGATACAACAAAATTAGGCAAAGTAACAAAGTGTAAACCAGACAAGTGAAAAGTCTTACAGTTTCTTTCCGTTTTGTCGTAAATTTGATGCAATTTTGTGCAAAATGTCATTTGTGTGCGGTCAACAAATAAAATAATGAAATAAAAACGATTGGTTTACTAACTTTTTGTATTACCTTTGCACCCGAAATCGAGATAAAAGAAAGATTAAGTTAGGATAATATGACAAAAAGTGAGCTAAACGGACTGTATCAGCCACAATATGAGCACGACGCTTGCGGCGTAGGCATGGTGGTGAACATAAACGGCAGCAAAAGTCACGAACTGGTGGATCAGGCACTGCGTGTGCTGGAGAACATGGAACACAGAGGTGCCGAGACCAGAGACAAGACGGGCGACGGTGCAGGTATCATGGTGCAGATTCCCCATGAGTTCATTCTGTTGCAGGGCATCCCTGTTCCCGAAAAAGGAAAGTACGGCACGGGACTGGTGTTCCTGCCAAAAGAAGAGAAGGCGCAGCAGGCGATTCTGAGCGTGATGATCGAGGAGATCGAGCGCGAGGGGCTGCAGTTGATGCATCTCAGGGCCGTGCCAACGAATCCTGAGGTACTGGGTGTTGGCGCCCGTGAGGTGGAGCCTGCAATCAAGCAAGTGTTCGTGACGGGCGTTTCCGAAGGGGCAGTACCGGTATTTGAACGTATATTATATAAGGTACGCAAGAGAATTGAAAATCGCGTGGATAGCGAGGATTTCTACATCTGCTCGCTCTCGAGCAAGAACATCATCTATAAAGGCATGCTGACCAGCGGCCAACTGCGTCGCTATTTCCCCGATTTGTCGAACGATTATTTTACGAGCGGACTGGCACTGGTACACTCGCGCTTTTCGACTAACACATTCCCCAAGTGGAAACTGGCCCAGCCCTTCCGTCTGTTGGCACATAACGGTGAGATCAACACCATCCGCGGCAATCGAGGTTGGATGAAGGCGCGAGAGAGTGTGCTCTCAAGCGAGGCCCTGGGAGATATCAAGGACCTGCGGCCGATTGTGCAGGAGGGCATGAGTGATTCTGCCAGCCTCGACAACGTGTTCGAGTTCCTGATGATGAGCGGCCTGTCGCTGCCACAGGCGATGGCGATACTCGTTCCTGAGAGTTTCAATGACAAGAACCCGATCTCTGAAGACCTGAAGGCCTTCTACGAATACCACTCTATCCTGATGGAGCCGTGGGACGGTCCTGCTGCCCTGTTGTTTTCTGACGGGCGCTATGCCGGCGGAATGCTCGACAGGAACGGCCTTCGCCCCAGCCGCTATACTATCACCAGACAAGGCATGATGGTGGTGGCCAGTGAGGTAGGTGTGATGGACTTCGAACCAGGCGACGTTGTCAGCAAGGGACGCTTGCAGCCTGGAAAGATCCTGCTCATCGACACGCAGGAAGGAAAGATTTACTACGACGGTGAGATCAAGGAGCAGTTGGCGAAGGCACATCCTTACCGGGAGTGGCTCTCAGAGAATCGTGTGCAGTTGGAGAAACTGAAGAGCGGACGTAAGGTAGACAACTCTGTGAGCAACCTTGAGCAGAAACTCGTCACTTTTGGCTTTGGTCAGGAGGATATTGACAAGACCATCATCCCGATGGCCACAGCCGGTCAGGAGCCTGTAGCCGCCATGGGTAACGACACGCCACTGGCAGTCGTCTCCGATCGTCCACAGGTGTTGTTCAATTACTTCCGTCAGCAGTTTGCTCAGGTTACCAACCCTGCCATCGACCCCATTCGCGAGGAACTGGTAATGAGCCTGACAGAGTACATCGGCGCCGTAGGCACCAACATTTTGACGCCCGACGCATCGAACTGTAAGATGGTCCGGCTGCCACAACCAGTTTTGACCAACACACAACTTGATATATTATGTAACATCCGCTACAAGGGATTTAAAACCCAGAAACTCGCTATGCTCTTTGAGATAGCACAAGGCGAAGAAGGATTACGTAAGGCTCTCGACGACCTGTGCCATCAGGCTGAGGTGAGTGTTGACGAGGGTGTAAACTACATCATCCTCTCTGACCGTGACATCGATGATACCCATGCGGCCATCCCAAGTCTGTTGGCTGTGAGCGCCGTTCATCATTATCTTATCAGCGTGGGCAAGCGTGTGCAGACCGCGTTGATAGTGGAGAGTGGTGAGATTCGCGAGACGATGCATGCGGCGCTGCTGCTGGGCTATGGCGCCAGTGCACTCTGTCCATATATGACATTCGCCATCCTCGATGATCTGGTAAAGAAAGGCAAGATTCAGGAGGAGTACGCCACGGCAGAGACCCACTACATCAAGGCTGTGGATAAGGGCTTGAAGAAGATTATGAGTAAGATGGGTATCTCGACGATCCGTTCGTATCGTGGAGCCAAGATCTTCGAGAGCATCGGACTGAGTGAAGACTTGCTGCGCCGCTATTTCGGTACTGAGGTAAGCACTATTGGCGGCATCGGCCTGAAGGAGATTGCCCGCGACGCTATCGCTTTGCACGATGAAGCATATCTCTCACCTCTTACCTCTCACCACTCACCTCTAAAAAACCACGGCCAGTTCTCGTGGCGCAAGGATGGCATCAAACATGCATGGAACCCCGAGACGATTGCGAAACTGCAACTGGCTTGTCGACAAGGAGACTACGAGAAGTTTAAAGCGTGGTCCAAACTTGTCGATGAGAAAGAAGACCCCATCTTCCTCCGCGACTTTCTCTCCTTTAAGAAGGTATCAACTCCCCTCCATAACAGGGAGGGGCAGGGGGGAGGGTCTCCCATATCTATTGACGAGGTGGAGCCCGTGGAGTCGATTGTGAAGCATTTCGTCACCGGCGCCATGTCATTCGGCGCCCTGAGCATCGAGGCCCATGAAGCATTGGCATTGGCCATGAATAAACTGGGCACACGCAGCAATACGGGTGAGGGCGGCGAAGACAACGCCCGCTATCACTCAGAGGTAGATGGCGTTAGCCTGAGTTCAAAAACCAAGCAGATTGCCAGTGGACGTTTTGGTGTTACAGCCGAGTACTTAGTAAATGCTGAGGAGATACAGATTAAGGTGGCGCAGGGTGCGAAGCCCGGTGAGGGCGGACAGTTGCCTGGATTCAAGGTGAACGAGATTATTGCAAAGACGCGCAACGCCATCCCCGGCATCTCGCTCATCTCCCCGCCGCCCCACCATGACATATATAGCATCGAAGACCTGGCGCAACTTATCTTCGACCTCAAGAATATCAACCCCACGGCTGCCGTGAGCGTGAAACTAGTGGCCGAGAGCGGCGTCGGAACCATTGCCGCCGGTGTGGCCAAGGCCAAGGCCGACCTCATCGTGATCAGCGGAGCCGAGGGTGGTACGGGTGCCAGCCCTGCCTCAAGCATGCGCTTTGCTGGCATTTCCCCTGAAATCGGTTTAGCAGAGACTCAGCAGACGCTGGTACACAATGGATTAAGAAATCAGGTACGTCTGCAGACCGATGGACAGTTGAAGACCGCCAAGGATGTAATCATCATGGCGATGCTCGGTGCCGATGAGTTCTCGTTCGGCACGTTGCCGCTGATTGTCTTAGGCTGCGTGATGATGCGCAAATGTAACACGAACACCTGTCCGATGGGTGTGGCCACTCAGAACCCGGAGTTGCGCAAACACTTCGAGGGACGGGCTGAGTACGTAGTGAACTTCTTCACGTTCCTCGCTCAGCAGGTGAGGGAATATCTGAGCGAAATCGGAGTGCACAGCCTGAAGGAAATCATTGGGCATACGGAACTGATAGAGGTCAATACTGCTAATGCCACCGACAAGCAAAAGACCATCGACTTCACTCGCCTGCTGCACAGGCCCGAAAGTGAGAAGGCGCTCTATTGGGACCGTGGCGCCTACACCAAAGTGAGCGGTGTGAAGGATGAGGAGATCATCCGTGCCGCCCAGAAGGCTATCGACAGTGCTGAAGAGGTGACGCTTGACTACACCATCAAGAACACAGATCGTGCTGTCGGAACGATGCTTAGTGGCGTGATCGCCAAGCGGTACGGCGAAGCAGGTCTGCCCGACGCGACGATCAAAATCAAGTTCAAAGGCTCCGCCGGACAGTCGTTTGGCGCCTTCGCCGTACGCGGGCTCGACATCCGGCTGGAGGGCGAGGCCAACGACTACTTCGGCAAGGGCCTCTCCGGCGGGCGCATCTCGATTCTGCCGCCTGCCAGGAGCAGTGAGGAATTCCACGCCGAGGATAATATCATCGCAGGAAACACGGGGCTCTACGGCGCCACCAGCGGAGAACTCTATATCAATGGTAAAGTGGGCGAGCGCTTTGGTGTGCGTAACTCGGGTGCCATCGCTGTCATCGAGGGCGCCGGCGACCACTGCTGTGAATATATGACTGGTGGACGTGTGGTGGTGCTTGGGAAAACGGGTAGGAACTTCGCTGCTGGTATGTCAGGAGGTGTGGCCTATGTCTACGACCCTGACCATACCTTTGACTTTTTCTGCAACATGGATATGGTTGAACTCTCATTAGTCGAGGACAGTGTCTCACGCAAGGAGTTGCTCGAACTCATCCGCCAGCATTATCTGCACACGGGTTCGGCTCTCGCTGGAAGGATGCTCGACGACTGGCACCGATGCATCGAGGACTTCATACAGGTGGTGCCCATCGAGTACAAGCGGGTGCTTGAGGAGGAGAAAATGGCACGTCTCCATGAGAAGATTGCCGATATCCAAAGGGATTATTAATGTTCAATGTTCAATCTTCAATGTTCAATCAATAAAATGGGAAATCCGAAAGCATTTTTAGAGATACACCGTCAAGAGGCGGGTTATCGTCCGATTCACGATAGAATCCACGACTTTGGCGAGGTGGAACAGACGCTCAACACTCACCAGCGCCGTGAACAGGCATCACGCTGCATGGACTGTGGCGTACCGTTCTGCCACTGGGCCTGTCCATTGGGCAACAAGGCACCTGAATGGAACGACGCCCTGTATAAAGGAGACTGGGAACTGGCATACAGACTGTTGTCGAGTACCAACCCCTTCCCCGAGTTCACCGGCCGTATCTGTCCGGCCCTCTGCGAGAAGGCCTGTGTGCTCAACCGCTTCAACCACGAACCGACCACGAACCGCGAAGACGAGTGCGCCATCATCGAGGCCGCCTTCCGCGAGGGCTATATCCAGCCGCGAGTGCCTGTGAGAAACGGGAAGAAGGTTGCCGTGATTGGTTCTGGTCCTGCCGGACTGGCTGCCGCCAATGCTCTCAACCAGTTGGGGTATGCAGTTACTGTCTTCGAGAAGAATGAGGCGGCAGGTGGGTTGCTGCGCTACGGCATCCCCAACTTCAAACTCAACAAGGCCATCATCGACCGTCGCATCGCCGTGCTCGAGGCCGAAGGCATCGAGTTCCGGATGAATGAAGAGTTAAGAGTGAAAAGTGAAGAATTTGCTGCCGCCACACCATCCGCAAATGGGACTCCGGTAGGAAATTCATCACTCTTCGCTCTTCACTCTTCACTCTCAGATTACGACGCCGTCGTCATCGCCACCGGCACGCCTACAGCCCGTGATCTGAAAGCCCCAGGCCGCGAACTCAAGGGAGTACACTTCGCCCTCGAACTCCTTTCTCAGCAGAACCGTGTGCTCGCTGGTATGGAATTCTCGAAAGACGACCGCATCACCGCCAAGGGCAAAGATGTCCTCGTGATTGGTGGTGGTGATACTGGCTCCGACTGCATCGGTACCGCCCACCGTCAAGGTTGTAGGAGCGTCACCCAGATCGAAATCATGCCCCGTCCCGTCGAAGGTCCAGAGGACCCGCAGAACCCCTGGCCCAATTGGCCGCGTACCCTCAAGACCACCTCATCGCACGAAGAGGGATGTACCCGCCGTTGGAATATCAATACCCTCGAATTCCTTGGCGAAAACGGCAAACTGACTGGTGTCAAGGTTCAGGAAATCGACTGGAAACCCAACCCCGACGGTGGCCGTCCCATCATGGTGGAGAAGGGTAAGCCTGAAATCATTAAGGCAGAACTCTGTCTGTTGGCAATGGGATTCTTGAAACCTGAGCATTCTGATTATCCAGAGAATGTCTTTGTCTGCGGCGACGCCCAGAACGGAGCCTCGCTCGTGGTTCGGGCGATGGCCAGCGGTATAGAGACTGCAAAGAAAGTAAACGAATACCTGACAAAATGAAGATAGTGCCATTCACCAAGATGCACGGATGCGGCAACGACTATATCTATGTCAACGCCATGCAGCACCCAATAGCCGACCCTTCTACGGCTGCTAAAAAATGGAGCGACCGTCACAAAGGCATAGGTTCTGACGGGTTGGTACTCATTGACAAGAGTCCTGTCCCAGAAGCAGACTACTCCATGCGCATCTTCAATGCCGACGGCTCCGAAGCCATGATGTGTGGCAATGCCTCGCGCTGTATTGGCAAGTATCTCTACGAAAAGACCCACCCCTGGCCCCTCCCTATCAAGAATTGGAATGGATACCAAGAGACAGAGATCCGCCTGCTCACGCTCTCCGGCATCAAGACTCTCTACCTCCACATCGTCAACGACATTGTGGAATCCGTCACGGTAGACATGGGCGAGCCCGTCTTCGAAGACGACAAACTCTTCAGACCCATCCCCGCCAACAGTCTGTCTGCTCCCCTCCATCATAGCGAGGGGCAGGGGGAAGGTCTTCCCGCCGGAACATTCGTATCGATGGGTAATCCTCACTTCGTCATCTTCACTGACGACGTGGATCAGGTGGGCGAGACAGGGCGCATTCTCGAACGTCATCCAGCCTTTCCTCAGCGCTGTAACATTGAGTTTGCACACATTGAGGCCGACGGCATGATCCGCACCCGTGTCTGGGAACGAGGCAGCGGTATTACAATGGCTTGCGGGACTGGTGCCTGTGCCACTGCCGTTGCTGCCTGTCTTACTGAGCGTGCTGACAGAAATAGCACGATCGTGATGGACGGTGGTACGCTGCACATCGAATGGCGCGAAAGCGACAATCACGTCTATATGACGGGTCCCGCTGAGTTCGTCTTCGACGGCGAGGCCTATGCCCCCTAAGTTAGGGGGCGACAGGGGGTCTGAACAAGCGCAGGCTCCGAGAAAATAATAATTATAATGGTTTGATAAACGCTTGTTCAGACCCCCATCCCCTAACTTAGGGGGCAAAGACAAAAATATGGCATTAGTAAATATCCACTTCCTGAACCTCCAGAACAACTACCTGTTCGCCGACATCGCCAAGAAGGTGAATGCCTTCAAGGTGATGCACCCTAAGGCCAATGTCATCAGCCTCGGTATCGGCGATGTCACCCAGCCGCTCTGTCCCGCCGTCATCAAGGCCATGCACAAGGCCGTCGACGAGATGGGCTCTGTGGATGGGTTCCGAGGCTACGGCCCAGAGCAGGGTTATGAGTTCCTCCGCGAAGCCATCCTGAAGAACGACTTCGCACCCCGTGGTGTACGCCTCAGCCTTGACGAGGTATTCATCAACGACGGTGCCAAGAGCGACACGGGCAACTTCCAGGAACTGCTCCATTGGGATAACTTCATCGGTGTGACCGACCCCATCTATCCCGTCTATATAGACTCGAACGTGATGATTGGTCGCTGCGGCACCTATCACGACGGCCGCTGGACCAACGTGCGCTACATGCCCACCACAGCCGAAAACGGCTTTGTGCCAGACCTACCCAAAGGCCGCCCAGTGGATGTCATCTACCTCTGCTTTCCTAACAACCCGACGGGAACGGTCATCACGAAGCAGGAACTGCGCAAGTGGGTGAACTACGCCTTGAAGAACGATGCGCTCATCCTCTTCGATGCCGCCTATCAGGCTTACATAAAGGATCCCGACATCCCGCACAGCATTTATGAGATCCGAGGGGCCCGCAAGTGTGCCGTTGAGTTCCGATCTTTCTCTAAGACTGCTGGCTTTACAGGTGTACGCTGCGGCTATACCATCGTTCCGAAAGAGGTTTCTGTCAGCACCTTCGAGGGTGAACGCATATCACTCAACCAACTGTGGCTCCGCCGCCAATGCACCAAGTTCAACGGCACCAGTTACATCTCCCAGCGTGCTGCCGAGGCTATCTACTCACCTGAGGGCAAGCAGCAGGTACAGCAGACCATCGACTACTATATGCAGAATGCTGCTCACATGCTCAGCGTGTTAAGAAACCTCGGCTTCGAATGCTATGGTGGCGAGAATGCCCCTTACATCTGGATGCGGGTTCCCGACGGCACTACCTCTTGGCAGTTCTTCGAGGCTCTGCTCTATGGGGCGAATGTCGTCTGCACACCTGGCGTCGGCTTCGGCCCTTCGGGCGAAGGCTATGTCCGCTTCACCGCCTTCGGTAGTCACGAGCAGACGGAGGAGGCACTCAAACGAATAGAAAAATGGAAGAATCAATATTAACAAACGCTAAACAACAACGATTATGGAAGCATTAAGATTTCAGGTTGTCGGCGAGGCATTCAAGAAGAAGCCGCTCGACGTAAAAACACCCAGTGAGAGACCCGCAAAGTATTTCGGCAAGAAGGTCTTCAACCGCGAGAAAATGTACAAGTATCTGCCGAAGGATGTCTACGAGAAGATGATAGACGTGATGGACAACGGCGCCCGTCTCGACCGTCAGATTGCCGACGCAGTGGCAGAAGGTATGAAACAGTGGGCCATTGACAGCGGCGTGACGCACTACACCCACTGGTTCCAGCCCCTCACAGAGGGTACCGCCGAGAAGCACGACTCGTTCATAGAGCACGACGGCAAGGGTGGTATGGTAGAGGAGTTCACGGGCAAACTGCTCGTTCAGCAGGAGCCTGACGCCTCATCGTTCCCCTCTGGTGGTATCCGCTCGACCTTCGAGGCCCGTGGTTACTCCGCTTGGGATCCCACATCGCCCGTGTTCATCATCGACGACACGCTGTGTATTCCTACCGTCTTCATCTCTTATAGTGGTGAGGCGCTTGACTACAAGGCTCCGTTGCTGCGCGCCCTGCACGCTGTGAACGTGGCTGCTGTGGATGTCTGCCATTATTTTGATCCCGCTGTGAAGAAGGTCACTTCTAACCTCGGCTGGGAACAGGAGTATTTCCTTGTGGATGAAGGCCTCTATGCCGCCCGTCCTGACCTCCTGCTGACTGGTCGTACCCTGATGGGACACGACTCTGCCAAGAACCAGCAGATGGACGACCACTATTTTGGTGCTATCCCTGAGCGCGTACAGGCCTTTATGAAGGATTTGGAGTTCGAGGCACTTGCACTTGGCATTCCTTGTAAGACGCGTCATAACGAGGTGGCTCCCAACCAGTTTGAGTTGGCACCGATCTTCGAAGAGACGAACCTTGCCGTAGACCATAACATGCTGCTGATGTCTGTCATGAAGAAGGTGGCTCGCAAGCATGGCTTCCGTGTGCTGCTCCACGAAAAGCCTTTCGCTGGCATCAACGGTAGCGGTAAGCACAACAACTGGTCGCTCTCCACAGATAACGGCATTCTCCTTCACGCCCCTGGTAAGACCGCTGAACAGAACCTGCGCTTTGCTACGTTTATCGTAGAGACGCTGATGGGTGTCTATAAGCACAATGGACTGTTGAAAGCCTCTATCATGAGTGCTACCAACGCTCATCGTCTGGGCGCCAACGAGGCTCCTCCCGCTATCGTTTCTTCGTTCCTCGGCAAGCAGGTCAGTGAGTTGCTCGATCATATTGAGAAGGCCGATGTGGATGACGTGCTCGCTATGGCTGGCAAGCAGGGTTTGAAGATGGATATCCCTGAGATTCCCGAACTGTTCATCGACAACACAGACCGTAACCGTACCTCTCCATTCGCCTTCACAGGAAACCGTTTCGAGTTCCGTGCCGTAGGTTCTGAGGCCAACTGCGCCAGTGCGATGATCGCCCTCAACAGCGCCGTCGCCGAGGCTCTTGTAAGCTTTAAGAAGCGTGTGGATGCAAAGATTCCTGAGTTCGAGAAGAAACTCGCAGGCACGAGCCACAGTGCTACCTTCCACGCCATTATCGACGTGCTGCGTGAGGATATCAAGACCTGTAAGCCCATCCGCTTCGACGGCAACGGCTATTCAGACGAATGGGTACAGGAGGCTGCCAAGCGCGGACTCGACGTCGAGAAGTCCTGCCCGAAGATCTTCGAGCGTTACCTCGATCCTGAGAGCATCGAGATGTTCGAGAGCCTGGGTGTGATGACGAAGAAAGAACTCGAGGCCCGCAACGAGGTGAAGTGGGAGACCTATACGAAGAAGATTCAGATCGAGGCCCGTGTCCTGGGCGACATCTCGATGAACCACATCATCCCCGTGGCCACCCGCTACCAGACGCAGTTGCTCCAGAACATCAGCAACATGGCTGTTGTCTTCCCCATCGATACTGCTGACAAACTCTCTGCCCGCAACAAGAAGATCATCCAGGAGATTGCCGAGCGCACCAGTACCATCGAGAAGGGTGTGGAGGACTTGGTTGAGGCTCGTAAGAAGGCCAACAAGATCGAGGACGAACATCAGAAAGCCATCGCTTATCACGATAACGTTGAGCCGAAACTCGATGCTATCCGCTACCAGATTGATAAGTTGGAGTTGATCGTGGACGACTCGCTCTGGCCGCTGCCGAAGTACCGCGAACTGCTGTTCATCAGATAACAGGAAAGCATCATCTATATATAATTAATGTATTAAGATGCCTCAGGTTGATATAGCCTGAGGCATCTCCTTTCTCATAAGAACTACCACTGCAAGCCTTCCTCCTCGCCGTCGTAGACGAGGGGGCCTTCCCAGCCGTGGGAGCGGCAGATGGCGGCGATGGCCGTCTCGTCATCAGCGCTGATGAGGCGTGTGCCATTGCGCATCTCGAAGTACTGGGTGCGGCCGAAGTGCCGGATGAGTTCCTGACGGATGGCCTTCTCGATGCGGCCAGGCATGTCGAAGTAGAAGTGGGTCATTCCCTTTTTCTTGGTGGTGCGGACGTTCGGGCGGAACTTGACGCAGTGCTCGCCGCCGATCTGCGGATTGCGGGGATTCATCGAGGTCTGCACGAACGGCATCGTGTCGGCATACTGACCAACGAGCCAGTGCAGGCACTGCTCCTTGAGCGGACAACTCTCGATGAAACACACGGAGTAATGGTGGACCTTCTCGCGGAAGACCTCTTCCTGCGACGGCGCCGACTGTGGCTGATTGTCTTTCTTTGCTTTCATGAGTGCTTATGTTGCTTATTCTTGATGCAAAGGTACGAATTATTTGTGATATCTCAAAACTTTTTCTGAGAAATCTTCTTCATTTTTGTATTATAACGTCATACTGACGATTAACTTATTGTATATCAATAGTTTAGTATATGACGTTATGTGTTTTGAAACGTCATATTAACGTCATTTTTGCCTAAAATCTATGAATAATATTGTCTGAAATACCTTAAAAACGTAGTTAAACCATTGAAAATAAGGCAGTTGAATAATCACGTAAACGGCTTGTACTGTTAGTTTTTACAGGGAAAACTATCAGTTTTTCTAGGCTGAACTGACAGTTCACCCTATCTGAACAACCATGAACTCCTATCTCTGACTAAGGGCTGAAAGGCCGAAAACCACGGGAAATGCCCTGATTATGATGTTAGTATGACGTTTCAAAACACCTAACGTCATAGTTTAACATATTGAATATCAGATAGATAAATGTTATTATGACGTTTCAACCAACTTTTTGATATACTTTTCTTGAAATTTTCACTTGCACATTTCAGATATTTTTCGTACCTTTGCAGGCAGATAAACAATAGACATTATGACACCAAGAATCACGCTCGTCAAGAGTTATCGTAACAAGGAAACCCTGCGGCTGCTGGAGTTGCAGGAAGTGGCAGACCTCATCAGTCAGGGCGAATACGACGAAGCCGTCAGCACGTTCCGCAGGGAACTGCCGATGATGCAGTATGTCGAAGTCGGCAACAACGGCTCCTTCGAGGGCTACGAGAACTGGCCGAAGGACCTGCCGCGCATCTGCTTTGCGCTGGAACAGGAGAACCGCAACCACGAACTCATTACCAGAGGCTATACAGGGCTGGTGCTGCTGGAGGTGAACAACCTGACGAGTTACGACGAGGCCGTTGCCATCCGTCGCGGGGCAGGGGAGATGCCCCAGACGCTCATGGCCTTCGTCGGGGCCGACGGTCTGTCGGTGAAGATCGTATGCCGAGGGGAGTTGTTAGAGTATACTCCGCCGTCAGACATATCATCTATAAACTATAAACTTTCAACTATAAACAATATATCCGCAGAAGAGATCCCCCTCTTCCATGAGAACCTCTACGAGCGGGCCAGACTGATCTACAACGGACAATTAGGCGTCACCATCGAGAAACTCGAGCCGCTGACCCAGCGCATCTGCTACATGAGCAGCGACCCGGAACTGGTGTACAATCCGCTGGCGACGCCCGTCTACGCCAAGGCCGAGAAACCCACCGAGTCGTTGCGGCGACAGCCGTCGACGACGCTCGCCGACAGCGATGTGAGTTACGAGAGCCAACGCCGCAACTATCACATCTTCGAGTTCAACCTGACGAAGGCCTACGACGATACGGAGGGCATCGCCGACCGTGAGGAGCGCCGCCACGCCACGCTGAGCCGTCTGGCGCAGTACTGCATGGAGACGGGCCTGCCCATGGCCGTCGCCCAGCGGCAGGCGCTGATGAAGAACGACTTCTGGGGTGAGGATGAACTGGTGAAGAAGGTGTTCGGGAATGCCTACCGTGAGAACCACGTCAGGAAATACATGGAGCGCAAGGGCATCCAGCGGACGAAGACCATCCCGCCCGAGACGCTGCTGACGATGAAGATCAGTATCTTCCTCAGCGAGAACTACGAACTCAGGAAGAACGTGATGCGGGGCGTCGCCGAATACCGGATGAGGACGGGCGTCGGCTTCTCCTATCAGGACTTGACGGAGGAGGCCCGCAACTCGATCACGATGAGGGCCTTGGAACAGGGTATCCGCTGCTGGGACAAGGATATCCGGCGCTACGTGAACTCGGACGATATCGAGCGCTACGACCCTATGAACGACTACCTGGAGCATCTGCCGAAGTGGGACGGGAAGGACCGAGTGACGCCGTTAGCCCAGAGGGTGCCGACGGAGTGGAAAGACTGGACGCACCTGTTCCATATCTGGATGCGATCGATGGTGGCGATGTGGCTCGGAAAAGGCCAGTTGACGGGTAATGCCCTCGTACCTTTATTAATAGGTCGTCAGGGCTGTGGCAAGTCTAGTTTCTGCCGCATCCTGCTGCCTCGCGACCTGCTCGACTACTATAACGACCGCATCAACTTCAAGAACGAGCAGGACCTGAACCTCGGCCTCACGTCGTTTGCACTGATCAACCTCGACGAGTTCGACAAGATCACGAGCCGTCAGCAGATCGTCCTGAAGTATCTCGTGTCGACGGCGGACCTGAAATACCGTCCGCCCTACGGCAAGGCCTATACCGCAAACCGCCGCTATGCCTCGTTCATCGGCACCACCAACGATCAGACGCCGCTCACCGATCCCTCGGGCTCACGGCGCTTCGTCTGTTGCCTGGTGGATGGCGATATCGACTTTGAGACGCCTGTGCCTCATGATCAGATCTTCGCCCAACTGATGCAGGAGATCCGTCAGGGCGAGCGCTACTGGCTGACGAAAGAGGAGGAGCGTGCGCTGATGGAGCACAACCTGCAGTACCAGCGTCTGAACGGCCTCGGTGAGATGCTCATGGCCGTCGTCCAGAAGCCTCGGACAGCAGCAATTGCTGTCGATGCCCCCAACGATGGGGAAGGGGAGTGGATGTCTCTCAAAGACCTCTCCGCCCTGCTCAAAGTCCATTTCAAGGGGTACAAGGAGGATGAGAGCACATTCCGCAAGATTGGCAACTATCTCAACCGCCCAGAGTACAAGTTCCAGAGCCGTCACACCACCTCTGGCGTTCTCTACTGGGTGAAGCGGAAGGTATGAAATAAACGGCCTAATCTTGCAAAGAGGTTAGGCCGCTTATGTGAAAAACATGTATTGATAAACCTTATTCGATCATTTTTACGAGGAGCACGATATCGATGACATTCACATCACCATCATCATTCACATCTGCCATTTTCTTATTGAAGCCCGAGGGCGTTTGGCCGATGATGTGTTTGGCAATGGCATCCGCATCGGCATTTGTCAGTTTACCATCTCCATCGACATCGCCAATGAGGATGGTTTGGAATGTCTTCTCTTCGCCGTAGGTCGTACTGCCCGAAGTTGTCTTCACATAAGAACGATAACCGTACGTGGCTCCGGCTTTTAGTCCTTCAAGGGTTGCTGTCATCGCGTTGCCGCTGACAACCACTTTCTTGGCATCACTGCCAACGCCTCTGGTCTTGCTTCCAGTAACCGTCCAATATTCAAAGCCCTTTTCCTGGAAATCGTCTGTACCCTCAAACCATACACCTGCCAAAAGTGCACTCACCTTTGTGATATCTTCGGCATCCTTGGTGTAGACCTCTGGCTCATAGAAAACATCCGCATCGCCGGTAAACAGTCCCATCCACTCGCCATAGTACGTCTCTCCTGAGTCCGACTTGTAGAACGGGCGGTACTTGTATTCCACATCTGGATTCAGGTTGTTCAGCGTGCCAACGATAGTGCCATTAAAGAGGGGTGCTGAGACAACGTTTGATTTGATCATATCTGATGATTCAATTCGCCTCCACTCAAATCCATAATGTTCCAGATCATCCGCCTCCTCAGCAGTGGCAAGCAACCTTGCCTTCTTAGTGCTCAATGCCTTCGGCTCCTGTACCGTCAATGTTACAGTTTCATTAGCCTTTTCGCTGATGATACCATAGTTGTCCTTATCCAGTTTCCAATTCAGATACTGTCCAGGCGTCTGTCCAACAGTCGTCATAGTCGCCATATTCTTTTCATCCAGACTGCCATTGTCATTAATCGGATACACATCAAGTACCGCCGATGTCGCTCCCTTTGACTTCAGCTCGACAAACATGGGCTCGCTATTGTAGGTCACGAAGTTCTTGACGTTGCTGACTACACCTTTTTCATATACAGTATGAGGCACAATGACTTTGAATTTGTAACTATTACTATAAGCAAAACTTAGTAGATTGTCTGATGTGATAACAACATATTTAAGATTATCACATTTCTCGAATACACTATTTCCAATACTCGTTACGGATTGCGGGATTATCATATTTCTTAAGCCTGTGCAACCGGAAAAAGTCGAACTTTGTAAGCTCTTCAATGATTCAGAGAGTACAACATCAGATAAACTTGTGCATGACCAAAAAGCTGAAAATCCAATAGATTCGATCTTATTTGACATGACTAACGTTTTCAAACCAGTCAAAGCAAAAGCATACGTGCCTATAGAGATCAATCTCTCAAATGGTGATATATCAGTAATATTCGTATCTTCAAAAGCATGATCTCCAATACTATTTATATTTTTACCTCCAGATATAGAACTAACAAGACTGAAACGGAAAGCATTATTCCCGATACTTGTGACACCATCATGGAATTTGACCGAACTTATTGATCCACAATATGCAAACGTATTAGGCTTAATTACCGTTATCTCCTTTGGTATTTCCAAAGTAGACAAATATTTATTATTTAAATACAAAGAATATTTTTGTGTACAACCAAGATACATCCAGGTTTGAGAATAAGTATATTTATCTTCTATTTCAGAAAAAGCATCAGTACCAAAATCAATGTTGCACCATGCAGCCAAATCAGAAATATATACTTTAAAGTCATTACGGCTCGGTTGGGACATAGCCTGTCGATATATTTCAGGATCTAGTGCATAGAAAAAAGCTTTATTGCCTATGCTGGTAACACTTGATGGGATAGTTAATGAAGAAAGACTTCGACAATTGTTGAAAGCATAAGCCCCGATAGTCGTCACACCTTCAGGTATAGTAACAGACTTTAATGCGATACAACCTGAGAACAAACTTGAAGGTATTGACTTTAACCCAGTGAAATACTTCAATTCATCGAAAGAAGTTATTGATGATACCTTTGAACTAAAAGCACTACCCAAATCTGTCACAGCAGCTGCTTCTGTGGGAGACAGGAAACCATCTTGATTGGTGTCCCAATTGTTAACACAAATCGTCTCAACCAAAAGGTCTTCAAATTCTATTGCATCGTTAGGCCTATTACCATCGCCTTCGTAAATATGAGTGAAAGCTGACCAATTCTCTTGGTATTGAGAAAGGGTTCCGTTGGGGACAAATAGATGACAAATAGATTCATTTGTAAATACAGGGTCACTTAGTACAAAAGGATTATTAATCTTGGAGACTATTTTGGCTAAGCTATTACAACCCGTGAAAGCTTCTGTACCAATACTCGTCAAACTGCTTGGCAATGATACGAATTCGAGACTCTCACAACCATAGAATGCAAAACTGTTAATGGTTGTTACACCATCTGGAATTACCAGATCCTTTATTACCTCTCCATTCAATAGTAATGTCTTTTTAGGGGCAATAGAACTCGCAAATGTTATGCCACACCATGACTTTAAATCTGCAATATTAATCTTAATTGCTGAACCTACTGAATAAAAACTATAAAAATAGAATGCATTGTTTCCGATTGATGTTACACTTTGGGGAATAGTCACTTCATTAATCATTGTCTTGTAAAAAGCATTCTCTCCAATAGACTTGAGTCCATCAGGCAGGGTTATAGAAGAAAGGTTGTAGCAGTTCTCAAAAGCTCCAATTCCGATAGCCTCTACACTGTTAGGAATGGATATCGAACTAAAGTTACTATTATAGAAAGCATAGTTGCCAATTCTTTTTGTGCCATTAGGAATCGTAAAGTTATAAATATCCACTTTTTCACCGTTCAGGTACAAATATGAATTGGGATTTGAGTAGTTTTTAGTGAAATCTATAGCGCACCACGCTGCTAAATCAGAGATGTTGACAGTCTTTAAGTTATTGCATCTATAGAAAGCGTTATCGCCAATGGATTTCAGACTTCTCGGTATTGTGATAGAGGTCAGACCATTACAGCCACTAAAAATATTAGCGGCTAATCCAATCGTTCCTTCTTTTATAACTATTTCTGTATTTGATGGCATTGTTCCCTTGTAACCACATGCAATATTGCCTGCATAGACGACACCATCGTCCATATTATTATACCATGCAGTTCCTGTAAAGGCATTAGTGCCAACGTAGGTGACATTATCAGGAATAGAGACATTAGCTAAGTTACTACAATTTTGGAAAGCTTGATCACCGATAGTCGTCACCTCTTCGCCAATAACTATTTCTTTTAAAGATGTTAGTCCAGAAAACCATGAGGCAATAGTCTTGCAATGGAATTCTACAGTTTCCAAATTACTACAGCCAGAGAAAGTAGAATTGCCAATGGCATTCACGCCGTTGAGATTTATAGAAGTTATGCTGTTGCAGTCAGTGAAAGCATAATCGCTAATTGAAGTTACATCTTCTGGGATGACTAGATTTGTCAACTCCTCTTCGTTAAAGAACAAATGATGAGCATAATAAAGAGGGTTGTAACAATGATATTCATTGGATCGCAAAAAATCTATTTTACACCATGCAGCAATATCTGATATGTGTACTGATGTCAGGTTGCTACAATTATGGAAAGCATCGCCAATGGATGTTATGCTTGGAGGAATGGTCACAGAGGTTATGCTACTGCCCTCGAATGCACCACCGGCAATTTCTGTCACAGCATAGGTGTTCCCTTCGTATACAACTGATTCTGGGATGACGATACTACCAGAATATTGGTAGTATTTTGTTTCGTAGGTAAATGGGTAAGAATACGGGTTCTTCACACTCCTATAACTACCTCGAGTTACAGACAATTCGGTTTCGTTGTTAATCCAATCATAATAGATTGTGATGCCATCTGCATTCTCAACAGCAATGTCGTGGGCAGATGTCTTAGTACTGACCATGCTCATGAGCATAGTGAGCAAGATAATGATACTTGATCGTTTCATATTCTTTAATCTTTTAGTTATTTTTTATCTTCTTTTCTAATTGCGAGGTTAATACATATGCTCTTATGAGTGGATTCTGTCCTCCCATTTTTTATGGTTGGGTATGTCTGATTTTGTTCACTAGCAACACAATGTCGGCGATATCAACCTTATTGTCACCGTTGACGTTTGCATTGTCAAAGATAAAGTTATTTGTATCTCCAGTCATAATGTAATGTATGACGGCATCGATATCTTTTTGGTCTAAATTTCCGTCGTTGTTGGCATCGCCAGATATTGTAGATACCATCTCTACGATATTCTGGAATTCGCCCCAGCCTTCTGCACTACGATATTTGCTACTACTGTTCTTTGGTACGTAGAGGATGCACAACTCCTTGTCTACCCCATCAAATACTGTTGATGCAGATTTTTCTTCACCATTAGCACGAGTGCGAACCGTAGCCTTGTCGCTACTCAAGGCAATCGGATTCTCGTTGTAGCTATAGATGGCTTTAAGATTGCTACAGCCGGCAAAAGCATTCTTGCCAATTTGCTCAATGGACTCAGGGATGCAGATCAGTGTCAGATCCTTGTTGCCATTGAAGGCTTCTTCACCGATGCTCTTTACTGGATATTCTATGCCTTCGTGTGTCACTGTCGCTGGTATGATTACCACGCCTTTCGCATTGCCATTATCAGAGATGGCAGCAGAATTGTCGTCCTGCTTTTTATATGCCACATCGTCCTCAACAAAGATGGCTGTTGCATCCTTCACGTCGAAGTCGTTGCAATTAACGATATCAATATCGGTAAAATTACTGCCGTCAAAGGGCTTTCCTAAGAACGCCACGACATGCATCTTGTCCTTATTCCATTCTTCATTAAGATGGATAGTATAATGCATTACATATTCATCTCCATTCCAGACTACTGGATCTCCCCATACTGCTGAAACATTAGTACGAAGTACACCTTGATGCTTGTAGTCGGTAATCCAAGTACTATTACTTGAATCGTATTGTGGAGCTATAACATCATCTTCTGTCAGAAATACTGTTAAATTCGTACTACCAATTATAGGAACAAATTCTTCATTACGACTACCCTTTACTAATATCTTAAGCATTCGAGTCTTTTCGTCATAGCCACAAGAGATATAAACATCAGCAAAAGAAGGCTGTGCTAAAACTTCTTGTCTATTTGAAGTTAAATAATGATAGCCATATCCCATATATCGATTATAGCTTATAATACCTACCCAGTCTGATAATCTATAATATTCTTCACTAGCAGGACATGTTAATTCATCACCTGTATAGAAATCGATCCGTACAAGATTAGGATTCTCATTTCTTATTCGGTCTGCTTCCTGCATCGTGTATATACCGTCTGGACACCATGTTGCAGTATATACCTGCAATAGTTGCTTCTGACGTCCCATATCTTTACTATAAACTTTCATTTTTAGAGTTGCAACGTCGTCTTGTGGATATTTTGGAGTCTCGCCCTTTATCGATTTTAAAGAAATGCTTAAATTATGTTCTCCTATAGACAGGTCACTTGGTATATTTCCATATACAGACCATGGGTCAGTCGGATTGTGGCTCAAAAGTTGTTGTTGTCTTCCAAATTCTTCTACCGGAGTATTATCTACAGATCCTGATAATTCATAATCATTACCAATTGAGTATTTACCCCAATCTTTTATTGATACATGTACACTAAACGGAGTAGATTCATCTTGCTTGAAATATCTCGTTGGTTGAAATTCCCAAAGTTCCTTATTAGCTACATGAATATCGTACATAGGAATATTATCTCCTTCTATTAAACATTGAATACTAAGACATCCGCTTCCTGAAGCGTCAATCCACATATTGTCTCCATCTTTATCATAAGGGCCATACATATAAGCACAGCCTGACTCACAATAGAAAGAAGAGAGACTATAATAAGAAATGGGGTAATTACTGCTAATTTCACTATCATATTTTAAACCTATGAAAAGACTATCGCAATTTATTTGACATTCTTCTCCCAAATTGATCACATTCCAACCAGTCTTTATCTCTTCCACTTTTTTCTCTAAGATATCATGTTTATCTCTTGCTGATCCAAGCCAAATGATAGGATGTTTTATATTTGTATTAGTTAATGCAAATCTAACTGCTTTTATTTTGCTCCCCATGAAAGGTGCTAGGTTTTCTTTGCTATACCCAATAACAGCCATGTATTCTCCAGAAAATTCGCCACCTAATCCATTATAACCAGGCTCTAAGCATTCCTCTCCACGATAATATCCAAGAATCATCTGATTTTGGTCTATGTTTTCAAAAGGATTATCACTAATAATCACTTCGGGCATATCCATTTCTTCTATTTGAACAAAATTTCGCCAAACTTCTGCTTGGTTAAAATATCCACTTCTTCCTATAGGAACATACAATATTGCTGTTTTAAAAATATAATCTTCATCTACACCAGTCCCATCCTCAAGAAATCCCATTCCTTCAAATACGTTATTGCTAATAGCGATAGGAGATGCTTTCTTAAAGAAAATCTTTTGTAATTCAAAGCATCCTTGGAATGCATAACCCTTTATTTCTGTGATGGATTGTGGTATCGTTAATTGTTTTAGCTTATTACAATAAGCAAATGCAAATTCTTCAATATTTTTTAATTCAGACGGTAAATCAATTTCTGACAATGATGAATTCTGAAAAGCACCACCATTGATTGATTTAAGCCCCTTAGGAAGATACACTGTTTTTAATGCAGTACAACGATAAAAAGTCCCATATTCGATTGCAGTTAATTTCGGTGACAACTTGACCGTTTCAATATGCTTGTTTTCTGCAAAAACATTTCCTTGCATCCATTCTACAGTCTCTGGCATTACATAGTCTTTTATGTCTAATCCCGCAGCATAATCTATCATACCTGTTCCATCCGCTGTCAGTAAAGCCCCATCTAGAACTATAAAGTTTGTATTTCCTTCTTCTATTTTTATTTCAACCAAATTATCACAGCCATTAAATATGCCAACAAAGCCATAAGAGCCTCTTAAGTCTCTTGGTATAGTAATCTCTTTTATTTTTTTACAATATTTAAAGCATCCCCAACCGAAATCTTTTATTCCAGATGGCATTTTTATGGATGTCATATTCTGACAATTCATAAAACCAGAATGTGCTATAGCTGTTACTTTGTACAATTTCCCATCTACCTCAACTGTTGCAGGTATAACAATATCTCCTTCAATATCCTCACTAGATGCAGCAACCTCAACTTCACCATCTAATATAACATTGTATTTCAGCCTTTCATCATGTGCAGCATCTGGCATGACTTTCAGTTTCAGGTTAGTACCTTCAACGATAGCCTCTACATAACGGAATACAGATCCTTCGTCAGCAATCCAATCCGATGCCTCGCTCTCACGGTAAACTGGAACGATGCGGTAGGTTCCATCTGCTAATCCGCTACCAAATGATAAGGTGGCATTGAACGTGACGTTGAGACCTGGGGAGAAGGCGATGCTTCCAGAACTGAGTACCTGCTTTAACACATCACCTTGATAGAGCACAAAGCCAACATGGACTGTCTTGTCTTCCATGAAAGCGTGTTGAAGGGTAGATTTTATAGCGATATCCGTGAAGTTGGCAGAGGAGGATGCTCTGGAGACCGTCTCGTCTGATGTGAGCTCCACCTTTGTAACCGTGACCATCGGATTGCTGACAATCGCACCACCCGTTGGCTTTTGGATGCCGATGACGGCGGTCTGATCCTTGCCATAGGCTCCATTTCCATCAGGATTGAGGGCTGTCAAAGCGAAGTAGCCGTCATACCAGCCATCCCAGCCCCAGTTGATGTAGAACATCCCGTCCTGATAGCCGTGACAGATGAAGGAGTGACCGCCATTTCCTGACTGCCCGCCGTAGATGACGGGACGGCCTGCTTTCAGCTCATTATAGATCATGGTTTCCCACGTCTCACTATTATATCCGTTACGATAAATGATGCGTATGCCGTTGTCGTAGCCGAACTTGCCTATCAGGGCTCCTGGGATGCGGGCATCGTAGGCTCCAGAGTTCTCCAGGCCGTAGTTCATACCCACCGCCTGACCGCAATAGCGCATCAGACGGGCAATGTCATCGTCTGCCATACTGTCCCAATTGAAAGTTGTCGCCGAGAGTTTAGGCACAGAGAGGCTGAGGGTCTCGGTGGTATAGGAGGCAATCTCGCTTGTTGCGCCTTCAGGCCATTTTGTATAGTTCATGACCTGGGCCATAGCTGTAGCAATGCATCCGGTTATACAGTTTTCATTATTATAAGTAGGGCACTGGCTGTTGTATGGAGCATGCTGACCCCAAGTGGTTGTGATGAATGGGGCAATAGCTTCCTTGGCTTCTGATGTACCACGAGTCGCCGACCTTTTGACTATTGGAGCCGGAGTTGTGTTGTTGAGGCTTAAGATGGCCTTCTCATACTGTCCCAGCCACCAGCGGACATTCTCTGGCATGTCGTTAAGATCAAAATTGCCATGTTCTGCATAGCCCAAGATAGACTTCATGCGATCATCGCCGCTGACAATGACAAAGCCGCCATTGTTTTCTACATTGAAGATATAGAATGGTTCTGTGTCTGATGAGCTTTCTGAACGGGTATAGGCTTTTGTCTCCCCGAACTGCTTGTTTGGCATGAACTTCAGGGCCTTCTGTAAAGCTTGTTGTCTTGACACTTGTCCTGCATTCACGGCAATCGTCGCCATGAGGGTCAATAACGTTAATAGTAACTTCTTCATACTTATTTCATTTTAGTTGTGCAAAGATACGACAAATAATAGAAACAAACAAGAAAAATCCCGAAAACTTTCTTTATGCGCGCATGCGAACCTTATTTATAGGTTATAATCTTAATCATTCACTAATCATTGATGGGTGATGTGGAAAGTTTTGATAGAGATTACCGAATTTATGATTGTCGAGTTTATGATTATCATATTTTCGATAAAATGTTTGCCTGTATGGAAATAAATGCTTATATTTGCAGCGGCTAAAGCAAACTGGAGCATAGGAACGGAGCCAAACTGGCATAATCATTGGTAAACAGTAAATAGAAGAAGATATGGAACAGACAAAATGCTTGATTATTGGCAGCGGGCCTGCTGGCTATACGGCTGCCATCTATGCCGGACGTGCGAACCTCAGTCCGATTGAATACTGTGGGTTGCAGCCAGGCGGTCAACTCACGCAGACCACAGAGGTCGAGAACTTCCCCGGCTATCCCCAGGGCGTGGACGCCAACCAGATGATGATGGAGATCCGTGAGCAGGCAGAACGCTTTGGGGCCGACATCCGTGACGGTGAGATTGTGAAGGTGGACTTCTCGAAGGCACCTTACATCTGCACGGCTGATGACGGCAAGGAGATTGCTGCTGATACGGTCATCATAGCCACTGGCTCTTCTGCCAAATACCTCGGCCTCGACGACGAACGCAAGTACAATGGTCAGGGTGTCTCGGCCTGTGCAACCTGCGACGGCTTCTTCTATCGTAAGAAAACGGTGGCCGTTGTCGGTGGTGGTGATACGGCCTGTGAGGATGCCCTCTATCTCTCTGGTCTGGCCAAGAAGGTGTATATGATTGTCAGGAAACCCTACCTCCGTGCCTCTCAGGTGATGCAGCAGCGGGTGATGGAGCGTGAGAACATCGAGATACTCTTCGAACATAACACGCTGGGCCTCTTTGGAGAGAACGGTGTGGAAGGTGCCCACTTAGTGAAGCGCAAGGGCGAACCCGACGAGGAACTGGTGGACATCGCCATCGACGGCTTCTTCCTGGCTATCGGCCATACACCTAATACTAAGATCTTCCGCGACTGGCTGGAGACAGACGAGGTGGGCTATTTCAAGAAGATCAATGGCACGCCTGAGACCAAGATCCCTGGTGTGTTCGTGGCTGGTGACTGTGCCGACTCCGTGTTCCGTCAGGCCGTGGTGGCCGCTGGCAGTGGCTGTCAGGCTGCCATCCTTGCAGAGCGCTATCTATTGGGAAGGTAAGTTTTAATATATGATATATGAAAAAGGGATTGAATCAGATTGTACGCTGGGTCTCCACGAAGGGACTGGTGTGGCTCGGCTTCGGAGCGACGCCCTTCATCTTCATGGCCTGCTATGGGGCAGTGCCTACGAACTACCACGAGACAGGCTTTGCTGAAGAGGTGGTAGACTCGAATGTTGTCGATTCGCTGGATGTGGCCGAGGAGGCTGTGGAGGAGTCGGCAGAGGCTAACGAGGAGATTTAGACCTTCATGAGATCGCTCATCACCATGTCGCTGACGAAAAGTCCGCGGCGGGATAGTTTGAGGTGAGAGGTGATAGGTGAGGGGAGAGAGGTTTGACTGCTATTTGTGGTTGTTACCAATTCCAACAGCCCGTCGTCCAAGTAGCGACGGGCATTTTTCATGCAGTAATCCCTGTGTGCTTTTGAGAGCGTATCAAGATTGATACCCTCGCAAGTTCGCAGGCCGACGGTGACGGTATCGTTGTAGCGGGTGTCGTCGTCAAGGAGTTCTTCCTCGAACAGTCGCTCACCGTGTTCGATACCCTCCATATAAGCATTGATGTCGGCCACGTTCCACGAGCGGCTTCTGATGTCGTAGGAATGGGCTGCCGCCCCCAAACCGATATAGGGGGTGCCGTTCCAGTAATTGGAGTTATGCCGTGAACGGAAGCCCTTCTTGGCAAAATTCGAGATCTCATAATGCTCGTAGCCAGCAGCCGTCAGACGGTCAATAAGGGTATAGTACATCTGGCGCTCGGTTTCTTCAGTCGGTGGTGCGGGGGTACGTGGGTTCGGTGGCGCGAGATTACTACCTGCGTCTGGACTATTCTCGTACTCCCGTACCTCCGTACCTCCGTACCTCCGATACAACTGATGGAGTGGCGTCCCTTCCTCGATCATCAGACAGTAGGCAGAGATATGCTCTACATTGAGGGAAAGGGCTGTATCGATGTCTGATTCCCAGTCTGACAGGCTCTCACCAGGAAAGCCGTACATCAGGTCGATGCTGAGATTCTGGATGCCGGCAGATCGGAGAATTGAAACAGCCTCGATGGCTTGTTGGGCGGTGTGCCGGCGGCGGAGAAACTGCAGACGCTGGTCATTGAAGGTCTGAATGCCCATCGAGACGCGGTTAATTGGAAACTGCTGTAACACAGCAGCAAACTCAACGGTTACGTCATCGGGATTCACCTCGATGGTGACTTCAGTGGTGAGTGGTGAGAGGTGAGTGGTGAGAGAATACACCTTATTAATATATATAAAGAGCTGGCGCAGTTGATCGAAGGTCAATTGGCTTGGTGTTCCGCCTCCCAGATAGATCGTATCAATCTTCTCTGCGCTCAAATCTATTCTCTCACCTCTCACCTCTAACTTCTCACCTCTAATCTCCATCTCCCGGCAAAGGGCGTCGACATACCTCTGGCGTAGGTCGAGGGCGGTCGTCGAATAAAAGCCACAATAGATGCATCTGCTCCTGCAGAATGGAATATGAATGTATAAACTTACCATTTTGGGCGCAAAATTACTAATTTAGTTTAATATTTGAAAGAATTTCTTGGCTATTTATTGAAAAATGTCTACCTTAGTGCCCGCTTTACAAGAATATTCATCTAAAACCTAAATGATATGAAGATCTATCAAACAAACGAAATCAAGAACATCGCCCTGCTTGGCAGTGCGGGTAGCGGCAAGACGACTCTTGCCGAAGCAATGGTCTACGAGGCTGGCATCATCAAGCGCCGCGGTACCGTAGAGGGTAAGAACACCATGAGCGACTACTTCCCTGTGGAACAGGAGTACGGCTACAGCGTGTTCTCTACAGTTTTTCATGTAGAGTGGAACAACAAGAAACTGAACATCATCGACTGCCCGGGTAGCGATGACTTCGTTGGAGGTGCCATCACCGCCCTGAACGTGACAGACCAGGCCGTGCTGCTCATCAATGGCCAGTATGGTCCTGAGGTGGGTACGATGAACGCTTTCCGCAATACGGAGAAACTGAAGAAGCCCGTCATCTTCCTGGTGAACCAGTTGGATCGCGACAACTGCGACTTCGACCAGATCCTCAACCAGTTGAAGGAGGTCTATGGCCCGAACTGCGTCCCCGTGCAGTATCCTATCGCTACAGGTGCCGGCTTCAACAGCGTGATCGACGTGCTGCTGATGAAGAAATACTCTTGGAAGCCCGAGGGTGGTGCTCCTATCATTGAGGATATCCCTGCTGATCAGTTGGATAAGGCCAAGGAGATGAAGGCTGCCCTCGTGGAGGCTGCCGCTGCTGGTGACGATACGCTGATGGAGAAGTTCTTCGAGACCGAAGACCTCTCTGAAGATGAGATGCGTGAGGGTATCCGCAAGGGTCTTGTCACCCGTTCTATCTTCCCCGTGTTCTGTGTCTGCGCAGGTCGTGACATGGGTGTCCGCCGTCTGATGGAGTTCCTTGGCAACGTGGTTCCTTTCGTCAGCGAGATGCCTGTCATCAAGAATGCTGCTGGTCAGGAAGTGCCTGCCGACGCGGCTGCTCCCACATCACTCTATTTCTTCAAGACAGGTGTCGAGCCTCATATCGGTGAGGTGAGTTACTTCAAGGTGATGAGTGGTACCGTGAAGAGTGGTGACGACCTGACGAACGCCGATCGTGGTTCTAAGGAGCGTATTGGTACACTGTATGCCTGTGCCGGTGCCAACCGTATCCAGGTTGACGAACTGCGTGCCGGCGATATTGGCTGTACCGTGAAACTGAAGGATGTGAAGACGGGCAACACCCTCAACGGCAAGGACTGCGAGAACAAGTTCGACTTCATTAAATATCCTAATTCGAAGTTCTCTCGTGCCATCAAGGCTGTGAATGAGGCTGAGACAGAGAAGATGATGGCTGCCCTGCAGAAGATGCGTCAGGAGGATCCCACATGGGTGGTTGAGCAGTCAAAGGAACTTCGTCAGATCATCGTCCACGGACAGGGTGAGTTCCACCTGCGTACCCTGAAGTGGCGTATGGAGAACAACGAGAAGATTCAGATTGAATATATCGAGCCGAAGATCCCGTATCGTGAGACCATCACGAAGATGGCCCGTGCCGACTACCGTCATAAGAAGCAGTCGGGTGGTGCTGGTCAGTTCGGTGAGGTACACCTCATCCTGGAGCCTTATACCGAGGGTATGCCTGATCCCACATCGTTCAAGATCAACGGCCAGGAGTTCAAAATGAACATCAAGGGTAAGGAAGAGATTGACCTGGAGTGGGGCGGAAAACTCGTCTTCATCAACAGCGTCGTTGGTGGTGCTATCGACCTCCGCTTCATGCCTGCTATCCTCAAGGGTATCATGGAGCGCATGGAACAGGGACCGTTGACAGGTTCTTATGCCCGTGACGTCCGTGTCATCGTCTACGATGGTAAGATGCACCCCGTTGACTCCAACGAACTCTCGTTCATGTTGGCAGCCCGTAACGCCTTCTCCGCAGCCTTCAAGGAGGCCGGTCCGAAGGTGCTCGAGCCCATCTACGACCTCGAAGTGCTCGTTCCCGGCGACTATATGGGTGATGTGATGAGCGACCTCCAGGGCCGTCGTGCCATCATTATGGGTATGGACTCTGAGGCTGGCTATCAGAAACTGTCTGCCAAGATTCCTCTCAAGGAGTTGGCCAGTTACTCTATTGCCCTCTCGTCTCTGACGGGTGGCCGTGCATCGTTCACCACGAAGTTCTCGAGTTACGAACTCGTGCCGAACGACATCCAGCAGGCACTGATCAAGCAGCACGAGGAGGAGATGAAGGAAGAAGACTAATACTGACTTCTAAATATAACCAAAAACGGGATGGCGGAGCAGAGTCTCTGCCATCCTTTTCTGAAATAGATGAAGTTTTCACCTTATACTACCAATCTGCTGAAGCAGAAGTGCGGGAAGGATATCCGTCTGTCTGCCGATTGTGAATACCTTCTGCGAGATGGTACAAACGGAACAAATGAATGAAGCGGAAGGGACACCTGATTGAGCAGATTGCAGACGTCGACAATCTGTATCTGGCTTTCCACAAGGCATGTAGGGGAAAGCAGAGAAAGGCAGAAGTGCTGGCTTTCAGGGAGCATTTTGATGAAAATATAGCTATGCTGAGGGAGAATGTCCTCTCGGGTCATATCACCGTGGGGAACTATCACTATTTCACCATCTATGATCCGAAGGAACGTGTCATCTGTGCCGCCCCCTTTCGTGAAAGAGACTTGCATCATGCCATCATGAACGTGTGTCACGAGTAATATGAAAGACTGCATAACGACGGCAGATGGAGTGAAGGTGACTATACCAGCCATATTCTGCCTTTACTCTCGTTTGTCAGTCATGCCAAAAGTTGGAAATTCAGGAAAGCGTGCATAGATATATATAAATAAGGTGATAGTCAGAGAGTGGCAACAACCGCGTGAACCGTGGTGCTGTGAGGTTATGCCACTAGTTTCCCCCGAATCCCTTTGGAGAATAGTCTTGGCAAAAAGTTCTCATTTTTCTTGCTTATTCAAAAAAATAACCTTACCTTTCCAATCTAAATAGTGGATTTGATGAGTGACAGAGATTGCCTGCAGAGTTTTTCCAAAAATCTCTTTTGGGATGCAGACCCGTCGACGATATCGATGGATGCTTCATCACGCTATATCATTCAGCGGGTCTTGGAATATGGTCAGATGAACGACTGGCGGCTCATCAATCATTATTATGGTCTTCAGAAAATCGTTGAGGAGTGTAAGCAAATGCGTACGCTTGATCCCGTTTGCCTGTCATTTATCTGCACGATTTCTCATACTAAAGAAGAAGATTACAGATGTTATCGCTTCAGACAGTCCTTCCCGACACCCTGGAACTCCTGAAGAGGAAGGTCTTCGTTTAGCCTCTCCTAAGGATATTGCTGCGATGAAAGTGAATGCAGTTATGGGTAGAGGTACGAAAAAGGATTTTATAGATGTGTATTTCCTGCTCAAGCATTATTCCTTTGATGAATTGATACAGTTTTATCTGCAGAAATATACAGACGGCTCAGAGTACCGTGCCTTGCTCAGTATGTCATATTTTGCAGATGCAGATCCACAGCCAATGCCTTATATGTTCCAGGATGTAGATTGGGAAATGATAAAAAGTGAAATCAAACAACGGGTAGAGCTATACAACCGCGAGCATCTCTAAAAACTGTGTGTAATCTATGGTTTGTTTTTTTGCCAAACTCCTAACATGAATCGCTGGAAATTGTGGTATTACAAACATTTTGGATGGAAGTTTACCTAATGTGGCAAGTATAACATTAATTCCATGATTAACAAGCCTTGCAAATGATAGTTTTTGAGTAAAAACTTGTTGTTATCAAAAAAAGTGTGTATATTTGCACTCATGAATGCTAATGACCAGAATATCATATATACCTTTTATAAATTGGGGCCAAGTTTTATTACGTGGTTCTATCCAATAGACCAAACCCCTATCGAAAAGGAAATACTTGATCCTATGGGTCAGATAGGCACTGA